>CEQE01146502.1_pt1 | contig 27102 bp, 19 predicted proteins | sample 356201 | NCBI WGS metagenome assembly CEQE01 (sample SAMEA2619970, study PRJEB7988) | marine metagenome | biome: marine biome (ENVO:00000447); feature: mesopelagic zone (ENVO:00000213) & marine oxygen minimum zone (ENVO:01000065); material: "saline water (ENVO:00002010), including plankton...
TTTCTCTCAATTTCTTTATAGCGTTTTTTTCCGGAGTATCTATTTCAAGGGCAAATCCCACCAGAAATGCATCTGTAATTGAACGCAGTCCTGCAAGAATATCCACTGTTGGCTGCAAGTCAAGCGATGGTATTCCATCCCCCTTTTTGAGTTTCACAGATGGTATTGAGACTGGTGTAAAGTCCGACACCGCCGCAGCCATGAATATCAAATCCTGATTGGCAGCCACGCTCTTCACCGCCACGTTCATTTCTTCCGCTGTTTCAACTTGAATAAAATCGCATCCGCTTGGGGGGATAAGTGCCGTTGGGCCAGAAATGAGCGTAACGCACGCGCCCCTGTCAATGGCTGCCTGAGCGAGCGAATAACCCATTTTCCCGCTTGAACGATTGCTGATGTACCTCACAGGATCGATGGGCTCCCGGGTGGGCCCCGCTGTTACGAGAACCTTTTTTCCTTTGTAATCCTGGGGAACATTTAACACCCCGCGAATCAGAGACACAATTTCTTCCGGCTCAGCCATTCTGCCCTCGCCCTCTGTTAAGCTGGCGAGAAGACCTGTTTCTGGTTCAGCGAAATGAATACCACGTTTTTTCAATTTGGAAATATTTTCCTTAATTGCGGGATTATTCAGCATGTTAGTATGCATGGCAGGTGCAAAAATAACAGGCACATCCGCCGTTAAAAGGGTGGTTGATAAAAGATCATCTGCCGATCCCTGGGTGGTCTTGGTAATGGTGTTTGCCGTTGCGGGCGCAACAACAACAACATCAGCCCACTCAGCCAGATTTATGTGAATTTCTCCTGCGGGTGGTTTTTCAGAAAACAGATCAGAATAAACCTCTCTGCCTGAAAGGGCGGCGAAGGTAGTGGGACCCACAAAATGTGTGGCTGATTTTGTCATGACAACCTCAACATCTGCGCCCGATTTTCTCAAAAGCCGTACAATCTCGCATGACTTATACGCTGCCACCGAGCCGGTGATGCCGAGTAGTATATGTTTTCCTTTTAGTATTGACATAATGTTAACATTTAATCCAATTTAACATGATTCCATGAAATATACTGAGTTAAATCTGCAAAGGGTGTTTCGCATGGTGAGCCGCCTGCAAACCAGAATTTGTCAGGAAACAGAGGAGAAATCGAAGTTTCATTTCGATGGGAAATGGCTATAATTTGGGAACAGCAGGTACCGTAGAGGTCCAAGTGTTTGCAGATATCCGGATGCCTGGATAAAGAAGATTGAATATTTTTGATCCAACCCCGCTCTTCGTTCTCAGTTTTAGGGAATGGCAGAATGGTAGATTGACTTCCATCTAACCTTTGATAAGGTTGATTATTGATCACAGTAGCTGAATCAGAAATTTCACCTCCTTCAAGTTTTCCAGTATAGCAAAAAACTGCAAAACCCTTGTTTGAGGCAATCAACAGGTTAAAATACTGATACTGAAATTTTGTGATATTTTCATGAAGCATTTCAGCCGCTTGTTCAAGGGTTTTGCTGTGAAGGATATCAACAGTCAGAAGCCCTCTTGACCGATCGCCATCCGGACCCGGAGACATTCCTCCGCTATCAGTTTCGACCCATACGTTTGTAATGGCGGCCAGCAGACCGTATTCATTTATACCGATCCACGTACCGCCTGCCTCCATGTCTTTTGGGGCGAAAATGAGCGGGTCGGTTTCAATAATGGCAGGCATTGCGGAGAATCTGTTGTAGAACTCATCTCTATTTGCAGCAATTATGACGGGATAATCATCTTCCGGTGCAAATCTGACGGTTAATGTGCACATAATCTAAAAGTTATGAGAAAACTCCCCAGTGATCAATAATTTTTATTACTGCTAAAATTCATCATTGTTAAATTAATTTGCAATAAGAGTAAGTTTATGAGGAAAGTCATTTTAGGCAAAACAGGTGTAAAAGTCCCGGCAGTCAGTTTGGGAACATGGTCCCATGGGGGGCTGAAATTTGCCGGAAAAAGTTCTGTTGGCTGGGCCGGGCAGGAGGAAAGGAATTCCTACGATGCGCTTGTTAAGGCGTGGGAGCTAGGAATTACACACTGGGATACAGCAGATGTGTACGGAGACGGCAAATCAGAACAAAACATAGGATGCATTTGGGGAACAGTGCCGAGAAATGATATTTTTATCGCCACAAAAGTTGGTTGGGATCAGGGTTTATACAGCCACCATTATCATCCTGATCTCATGCGGGATCAATTGGAGAAATCACTTAAAAATCTAAAAACAGATATCATTGATCTCTATTATTTTCACCACTGTATGTTCGGGAAAAAGGAGGAATATTTTGATGATTCCCTGGAAATGATGCGCCGATTCAAGGAGGAAGGAAAAATAAAGTTTATTGGTCTTTCGGACTGGCGGATGAACAAGATTATGAAATTTATTGACCGCGTTGATCCCGACGTCATTCAACCCTACCGGAATGTCATGGATGATGATTATGAATCCAGCGGACTCAAAAGGTGGGTGGAAAACCACAATGCCGGTGTTTGTTTCTTTTCACCCATTAAGCATGGATTGTTAATGGGCAAGTACACAGAACCGCCGGAATTTCCCAAAGGAGATTTCCGGAGTAGTATATCAGAATTTTCCGATAAAAAAATCATAAATAAAATGACGGAAAACAGGAAACTACTTTTAGAGAAATTTAAGGATCATCCGGAATCGATTCTACATGGTTTGTTAGATAGTCTCCTTACGGACTCGCCGACTGGGTGCGTTCTGTTAGGTCAAAGAAATCCGGATCAAGTTGAGTCTGCTTCAAAGGTTGGAACACCAATGACAAAAAAAGACGCCCAATGGGTAAAATCGCTTTATCAGAATTAGTTGAAATGTTTATTGTAACCAACCTGCATCACTGACATCTCTTTCCACAATGTTGGTCTTTGATTCAGTAACATTTACCGCTTATAGCGATTTTAGTCTCATAGACATTGTAAAAAATTGGGGTATGACTAACTAAGGGTTAGTGTTAAAACATGATTTTACTTGTAGATAATTATGATTCCTTTACCTGGAATCTCGTACAGTCCTTGGAAATTCTTGGCGCAGATGTTCTGGTGAAACATCACGATAAAGTGGACCCAAAACAGATTTTGGATCTGAACCCAGATCGTATTGTCATTTCTCCCGGCCCAGGAATTCCCGATCAGGCGGGGAATTCAAATAAGATTATCACGGATTTGTGGAATAAAATACCGATTTTGGGTGTCTGTTTGGGGCATCAGTGCATTGCGTCTGTTTTTGGGGTACCGGTAAAACAATCGAAACGGATACTTCATGGAAAAACATCATTGATTCACCACTTGCAATCGGGGATTTTTAATAATGTTCCATCTCCATTCCAAGGTGCAAGATATCATTCATTATCCATAGAATCTGTACCCAATAATTTTGTGCGGACTGCCTGGACTAATGACGGAGAAATCATGGCTATTGTCCACAAGAGTAAACCCGTGATTGGGGTACAATTCCACCCCGAATCATTTTTAACACCTATTGGCTCACATATTCTGAAAAATTTCTTATATGTTTAAGGGAATTCCGGAAAAAAGCAAGGCAGTTATTTTTCAGGGAAATCAAACTTCCGGCTGGGAAAATTTGGCAGCGTGGAATCCAGTAGATTCCATTTCTTTATCGTTAAAGGAGCCCCCATTGCAGCTTGTTGATTTTGTAAATAAAAACAAGGGTAAATTCATGGCAGGATTTATTACCTATGAGTTTGGGGCAAAGGAATTAAATGTCCCCCCCCATAATCTCACTGGAAATCTGCCGGCCGCTCATTTTCGGGTATACGACACCTTTCTAAAAAACAGCAACAAAGGAATCTCACATTCTTCGACTTGGGAAGAATTCACACCGATTATTTCACAAAAAAAGTACAATGCCGATTTTTACAAAATAAAGTCTTACATCATCGAAGGTGAATTTTATCAAGTCAATTATACGCACCCGCTAAAATCAAAAACAGATTCTCCTCCCCGAAAATTATTTCAATCATTTCGATCAAGAAACAAGGTTGGATACTCCGTGTTTTTTGAAAACGATTCATGGGTAATTCATTGTCTTTCACCTGAACAATTTATTATAATTAATAACAGGACTGTTTTAACCCAGCCCATCAAGGGAACAATACTGCGGGGAAACACCCTCGAATCAGATGAAAATAATCTAAAAACGCTTTTGACAAATGAAAAAGAGCAGGCAGAATTATATATGATAATCGACTTGTTGAGGAATGATTTAGGTAAAGTTTGCAAAACAGGTTCCGTTAAGGTTTTAAAATCGAAAGCTGTTAGAAAATTAGAAAAAGTATTTCACACCTATGGTGTTATTGAGGGTAAACTAAAAAAGGAAATTCAACCTATTGAAGCATTATTATCCATGAGTCCGGGGGGCTCCATTTCCGGTTGTCCCAAAAAACGCGCCTGCGAAGTTATCCATGAAATGGAAAAATATTCCCGTGGTATTTATACTGGAACAATAGGATACATATTACCCGATGGAACTTTAAATTTTAATATTGCCATTCGGACGGTTGTTCAAATGGGGAATGAACTGACTTTGGGTGTGGGCGGAGGGATTACTATCGGCTCGAATAACAATGACGAATACAAAGAAACGTTAGCCAAAGCGGCATCTTTTCAGCCATGATAAATCAGCTTTGATCAAATCAGTTATGATAAAGGCGCTTATAAATGGGAATTGGAAGAAAATATCAAAAGAACAGCTGCAGTTTGGCACCGGTTCCTATGCATTTAAAACGGGATTGTACGAAACATTCCGCACGTTAAATCATAACACCGTTTTTCTTGATGAGCATGTGAACAGGCTTTTACGATCTGCCTGGTGCACGGGTCTTATAATTCATTATTCAAAACATGAGATTCTTGAAATGGTTGATACCGTTATTTCAAATTTTCCTGAATCGAATCAGCGTGTTCGTATTCTTGCAGATCCAGATAATCTCATTCTTTACACATCTTCACTGGACATTGATGATTCCATTTATGATGGTGTTTCTGCAATTACCGTGTTTGCAAGCAGGAGTACTCCCCATGTGAAAACAACAGATTATGAAGTGTGTCTTTCGGCATGGGAAAAAGCAAAAAAATCGAATTGTTTTGAAGCTATATTGGTTGATAATGATGGTTATGTTTATGAAGGAAGTAAGAGTAATGTTTTCTGGGTAACAGATGGAAAACTTTTGACTCGCCAAGACCAGGTGCTACCCGGTGTAACGCGGCAAACCATTATTTCAAAATCGTCCATCCCGGCTGCATTCGGACAGTTGAATAAAAATGATTTTGATCAGATAGATGAACTTTTTATCACCAACAGCGGGTCGGGTATTGTTCCTGTTAATAAAGTGAATAAAAACAAAATAGGAAGTGGAGTAGTGGGTAAATTAACCAGAAAATTATTGTCCGATTATAACATGTGGATAAAACTGTAAATCAAACTTCCAGTTTGTTGTGCCAAGAAAAGGTAGAATTGTGATACACAGGCAAGATGCCTGTGGTACGGTTATTAAATAAAGAAAAAGGAAAATAGAAATATAAGAAGATGCGAATATTTATCACAGGCGCCACGGGATTTGTGGGCGGATATGTTTTAGAGGAACTCAAGAAACATGGGCACGAAACCGTTGTGCTTGTCCGCACGGGAAGTAAACACAAACTTCCCCAAGATTTTAATGGCGAAATTGTTTCAGGTGATTGTTTCAACTTTGATTTTCCATTTAACTGCGATGCGGTCATTCACCTGATCGGAATTTTGCGCCAGTTCAGGTGGAAAGGAATTACATTCGAAAAACACCAATTTCAAGCTGCAAAATCAGTGGCAGATAAAGCAATGAAAAAGGGCGTTAAAAGATTTCTCCTTATGAGCGCCAATGGTGTAAAACCCGTGGGCACGCCTTATCAGTCAACCAAATATCTGGCGGAACAATATATAAAAAGCAAAAATTTTAATTGGACCATCTTCCGGCCGTCAATTTTGTTTGGCGATCCGTCTCAGCCAAGCGGAGATGTTGGTAAACCGGAGTTCTGCACAATGCTTTATAGGCAGATGATCAAACCGCCAATTCCGGCGCCTATGTTCTGTCCCGGACTGAAACTCAACAAAGGCGGGATGTTTAAGCTACAGCCCATTCATGTAAAAGATGTGGCGAAAGGAATTGTTGCCTCACTTGCCAACGAAAAGTCAATTGGTAAAATCTACCATGTAGGCGGGAAAGACGAATTAACATGGCGGGAGATTATTGACATTATTTCTAAAGCAGCAAAAAAAAAGAAGTGGAAAGTCCCGGTCCCGGCAGTGAAAATGAAAGTTTTAGGCACACTGTTTGGCTGGCTGCCGTTTTTTCCCATTACCCGCCATCAGATTACCATGCTGATGGAAGGAAATGTGTGTGATGCATCGGAGTTTTTAACCGATTTTGAGATTGCGCCGAGGGCATTTTCATCAGAGCAATTGGTGTATGTATCCAAAAGTTAATAGCAGAAGAAGGTTTGATAGTTTTTTTATAATCTGAAAATTTCCATTTATTGTCTGAATATCTCCTGCCCATACAGCTCTAATGGTTTGTGTATGGTGAGTATCCCGAAGGGTATGCACTATACACATTGTTGTAGCCAGTGCTTTTCAATTTCTTTTTCATTTCTCCTCCAATTCATTTAGTTCATTTTCGCTAAAAGCAAATAACTTCAAGAGTACTTCTACGATTACCTCATTTCTACTTTCAATGCTCTCCTGTTGCCATTCTGCAATTGTTGCAAGTTTTGTCCTGCCACCAGCATGATCAAATTCAAGATTATTTAGAGAAAGACCATTTTTATAACCAATATTGATTTTGTAACCTAAGAATTTCTTATTCTGGTGCAGATTCTGTTTTTCACAAAAGCATGAATTGGAAAGCTTAGAATTGTAGCCACTCAATGTGAGATTACCCAAGCAGTGCACCCATTCTTCGTGAATCTCGTAAGCTTCTTCTTTATCTCCATCAGCAATCATATCTATCCAGCACTTTGGGATCTTGTTACCCTGTGGAAGGATATGCTCCACCGTCCAAACCAAAAGTCCTTTTTCGTTTCGTGCCCATAAATCAGGCTTGTATTCCCGGGAATGAGATACTTCATCCAGTTTTGCAAGTACATATCTTGCCATTCCTGAATTGTAATAATATAAATTGTTCTCCAAGTCTTCTTTTAGCTTGTTTATTGAGGAAGGCTTTACTTTACCTTTTAGCAGTTTGTCAATAATTAATTTGCCTGTCAGGTTTACACCCTTGTCAATAGCTTTCTGACATGTTTCTATTACCTCAATGTTTATGGCATCCAAGTCTCTTGTGTTTGGAAAGTCTGTAATGTTCCTCCTCGTATAGTATTTGACCAAGAAATCAAGCACTTCATCCAATGTTTTATCTCGATCCGTAAAACAACTTTCGTCAATAGAGTAGAGATAAAGCAACAAAAGATATGATGGTGCTGAACCTATTCTTTGCAGGTCAATCAAGGCTCGATTTTGCATGCAATCATCATGGTTCTCAGGCTCGATGAAATAGTTGTAACTCTCTGCCTTTTCAAGTAAATCATCAAAGGTAACCTTGGCATTTTTCTTTATATACTGTTCAAAAATCTTAATTAAATTACTTTTTGTTGCACGGGTGTATTTTTCTATTCTTTTATCAGGATAAACCTTAAACGCGTTGTAGTAGTGCCTTAAAAAACGTTCCTGATCCTTGTACTCTGGTAAAAACTCCAACAAAGCCTGCCATTCATCATAGGCATCATCAATGTTCATTTTATGCTGTTTTTCCAAATTTGCCAGCATCTTGTTTTTAATAATATCCATTACTGATAAAGGTACGCCCCTGTTGTTCAAAGATTCAAACAGGGTAAAAGCGTCAGAGGAAGATGAAACAGCAATGTGAATGAACTTCAAACTGTTTATTTTATGTAGCAGTTCGTATAAACCTTCAAGCGATTCAGGAAGGTGATCGTAAAAGTAATCGTAGGCTTTGTATATTCTTCTTATACCACAAAACTTGGAATTGAAGTTTCCTTTAATAAGTTCCAGTTCATTAAGAATGTGCAGGTAGTCAGCATAATTGTTTTTTTGTGTTGAAGGTTGAACTCGCAGAAAACAGTACTTATGCTTATCTTTAAAAAAACCGAGCTCGCTTTTATTTATTGTTGCCTTTTTATGAACCAATTGTTTGCGGGTGTTACTCAGAGTAAGCCTGAAGTCTTCCAATTCTTCATCATCAATCTCATCATCCATGTCCTCTTGTATTTCAAGAAATGAACAATAGATGGCCATCAACATTAAAGAAATAGTGGTAAGTCGCTGTTGCCCATCAACTACTTCATAAACCCTTGACTCACCTGGTCCTAATTCTGTGTTGTCGTCTATGCAAATGATACTGCCCATGAAATATCCAGCATCATTCTCATCAATGTCATTTAAAAGTTGTTCCCATTCCCCTCTACCCCAGGTGTATTCCCTTTGATATTTCGGCACATGGTAATGTTCCAAGTTGCCTTGGGTTTGTAAAACATTTGCTAAGGATGGATCTGTTGCATTCATATTATTTAGTTTTTCAGCATTGGCTACAACGTCTTGCTAAACCCAGTTATTGCGTTTAGCGGGTTTACTCTTTAATTTGATACTATGTTTTAACCGCATTATTATGCAAAAAGCCGATTTATTAATTACTGCCAAACAAAAACTTCACATTCGAAATTATAGCGAACGTACTGTTGCGTCTTATTTGTCTGCAGTAAATCATTTTGCGAACTGGCTCATAGAACAGAAAGTTACAAAAGTAACGGATAAAATTGTTGAAAAATATTTATATCATTTAAAAAGAACAAAAAAGCGTTCAGTTTCTTCCATGAAGCTGACTGTAGCCGCCCTAAAATTTATTTTCTCCGATGTCTTAAATAAAGAGATACCATCGTCATTGGATATTCGTTTTCGAAAAGAAGAAAAAATACCGGTGGTTCTATCAGAATTAGAAGTGACACATATTTTAAATTCGGTACAAAACTTAAAACATAAAGCAATTTTGATGACCATTTATTCATCGGGAATACGTTTAAATGAGTTAATTTGTCTAAAGATCAACGATGTTGATTTCGATCGAAATTTAATTATCATAAAAAAGGGAAAGGGGAAAAAAGATCGTCAGTCTGTTTTATCCCAATCATTAAAATGTGTTTTACATCAATATTTAGATCGGTATTGTCCGGGAAAGTATCTATTTGAAGGACAAAAAGGTGGCAGATATAGCGCGAGTTCGGTACAATCCATTATGAAAAAAGCCGTTATAAATTCCAAAATTAAAAAACATGCAACTGTTCATACATTGCGACATAGTTTTGCAACCCATTTATTAGAGAATGGAACAGATATTCGATTTATTCAAGAATTACTTGGTCATAAAAGATTAGAGACAACCCAAATTTATACGCATATTTCAAAAGTTGCATTTGAAAGAATAAAGAGCCCACTTGATAGACTTAAACTAAAATAAGTTTGTTTACAAACCTTACGAAGGTTGACAATCACAGTACGGTTAAAAAAGGGAAAATTAAGGAGTACAATGAATAACATATCACTTTTGGTCATGGCGGTATGGATTTTTTCATTGTACTTGCACTGATTGGGTCTCTGAAACGAAAGGCTAAACCGCCAATTGATGTATTCGATGCCGTGAGCAAGTCGGTAATCTACCCCTTATCCGAGCAGTCCATTGCCAACAATACCGCTTCTGTGGAAATACCTGATTTCACAAGAGGAAAATGGAAAACCAATCAACCAATTTTCGGATTGAATGACAACATTTAATGTCCCTCCGATAGACCCTAGCTCTCCCTGGGCATCCTGGGCAAGGCCTAATATTAAATGGTGTGAAGAAAACCTGACTACCTTCATTGCGGCGCCAGCCAATACCTGGAGTAATTTGGCTTATATAATTTTAGGTATCTTTATTATTCTAATGGCTCGAAATGAAAAATACCGGCTCATCAAATTATTTGGTCCTGCTAATATTTTCTTAGGATGCGCATCTTTTATTTATCACGCATCATATACATTGTTTTTTCAGTTCTTTGACCATGTCGGAATGCTAATGGTCATATTTCTTCCTCTCACCTCCATTTTTATTCGTACTGGATGGGTAAAAAAGACCAATGACTATTTTTTCATTTTGGCTGGTTTTATAGTTTTAACAATTGCCTTTCCATTGGCATTTTGGGTTCACATTCCCTATCAGACCATCATATTTATATTAACCATACTTGTTTTCATACTGGAAGTCCCCATACGTTATTATTACCAAATTAAAACAGGTTTCCGTTATTATTGGCTGGCATTTATTTTTCAAAGCACTGCGATCTTTTTTTCAATGTTGGATGTAAAGCAAATATGGTGTGATCCAGAAAATCATTTGATTCAGGGCCATGCTGTCTGGCACGTATTAAGCGCTATTGGATTATTTTTCATGTTCAGGTTTCACCAGCAAGCAATTGGTAAATATTATGGTCAATAGTATACTGTTTTTGCTTTTTCTGACACTTCCAGCAGGGCTAATATTTCTCTGTCAAAAAGCAAATTTCCTGAATAAGATCGGAGCAGTGGTATTGATGTACATTGTTGGAATCCTGTTTAACGCATTGGGTTTAATTCCCAATGAGTTTGAGCCAATTCAAAATGGAATTGTAACATCGATGATACCACTTGCCATGCCCTTATTATTATTTTCCGCAGATGTGAGAGCCTGGTTTAAATTGGCCAAGATAACATTATTATCCATGTTCATTGGTATTGCTTCACTGCTTATTTTAATTTCTGCGGGACATGCACTATTTCAAAACCAAATCGTAGATATTTGGAAAGTTTCGGGAATGCTGGTGGGTGTTTATACCGGCGGCACCCCCAATATGGCAGCATTGAAAACTGCTTTGGATGTAGATGAAAATATTTTCATACTAACCCATACGTTTGATACCATTCTTTCCGGGATATATTTACTTTTCCTCATTTCAATAGGACAACGGGTATTTTCAATATTCCTTTATCCTTTCCGTTCATCTAAAAGGCAGGGAAGTTCTTTAAAAGGTGAGGCAGAGGAAGATATGGAGCTTTACAAGGGATTGCTGAAAAAGGAAAATATGTTACCCCTTGCCGCTGCCTGCATTCTTTCCATTTTGATTTTAGCAATCAGTTTTGGAGTATCCAGCTTTTTCAGAGAAGAACAGGAAATGCTTGTGTTAATATTATGCATCACCAGTTTTGGGATTTTTATGTCTCTAATCCCCCGTGTCAATCGAATTAAATATTCTTTCCAATTGGGCATGTATCTCATACTGGTATTCTGCTTGACAGTTGCATCCATGACTGATTTCAGCGCAATTTTCAATATTTCTCCTGCTTTGTTTTCTTATGTTTTATTGGTTATAGGGGGAACATTACTGCTGCAAATTGTCTTTTCAAAGATTGCCGGGATAGATGCAGATACCGCTATCATTACATCAACCGCTCTCATATTTTCTCCGCCATTTGTACCGGTTGTAGCCAATGCGATTCGAAACAGGGAAGTGATATTATCAGGGTTTACCATTGGAATTCTGGGATATGCTATTGGAAATTATTTGGGTATTTCAATGGCTCTTCTCCTTAAACTATGAGGAAAAAATAAATGAATGATATAAATATAAAACTGCCAAAAATTGGATTATCCCGAGATCTTCTCTTGAATAAAATGAGGACTTATGCTGCAGATGATTCAGATTGGAAGAGCGGGAAAACGTGGAGCCTGGTGTATAATGTGGGCAATGACCACACAGAAATGCTAAAGGAAGCCCATTCATTGTATTTTTCAGAAAATGCACTCAATCCTCTGGCATTTAAAAGTCTTAAAAAATTTGAACATGAAATTATTCAAATGTCACTTGGATTATTACATGGTGATGCAGAGACAGTAGGCACATTATCATCTGGCGGTTCTGAAAGTATCCTCATGGCAGTTAAGACCAGCCGTGATGCAGCCTTGAAACAAAAACCATGGATAAAAAAACCGGAAATTATCCTTCCTGAATCTGCCCATGTTACTTTTGTAAAAGCAGCCCACTATTTTGATCTGAAAACAGTTCTTGCACCATTGAAAGCAGATTTTACTGTGGATACGGACAAGATTGAACGTCTTATCAATAAAAATACAATTTTACTGGTCGGTTCAGCACCCCAATATCCACAGGGGATCATTGATCCCATCGAAATAATTGGAGACATTGCTCTGAAGCATAAACTGTTTTTCCATGTAGATGCCTGCTTGGGAGGATTTCTGTTGCCATTTTTAGAAAAACTAAATTATGATATTCCAAAATTCGATTTCAGGGTAACGGGTGTAACTTCCATTTCTGCCGATCTCCATAAATATGGATATGCCGCCAAAGGGGTGTCGGTTATCCTGTATCGAAACATGGATTTACTCAAACACCAGTTTTTTATATATGAGAAATGGTCCGGCGGTTTATATGCCTCACCGGGAATGTTGGGTTCCCGACCGGGAGGTCCTATTGCTGCCGCTTGGGCAGCTATGCAGAGCCTGGGGGAAAAAGGATACTTTAAACTGGCAGCTAAGACCATGGGAGTTGCACGTGAGATGATGGAAGAAATCAACAATATTCCAGAGTTATCCGTTTTGGGGAAACCACAAATGCCTGTTTTTGTATTCGGGTCTAACTCCAGTGCTGTCAATATATTCGCAGTGGCCGACCAAATGGAAAAGAATGGCTGGCATATAGATCGCCAGAATAACCCTGATTGTATTCATATTATAGTGTCCCCAGCCCACAGTGATTCCAACGCTAAATTTATAACAGATTTAAAAAACTGTATTCACTCTGTAAAAAATAATCCCAATTTTTCAACAGAGGGAAGCGCAGCTATGTATGGAATGATGTCCGCCTTTCCTGTAGGCGGAATGGTTAAGAAAAACATCCTGAAAATGATGTGTGGAATGTACGGACCGGAAGGGAAAATACCGAATTTGAGTTCAGAGGAGGGTGAAAGTGAAAAAGATATTTCCATGCGGATCGGTAAAGGATTACTCAAAAGCATAAGCTGGCTGCAAAAATTGAAACATAAAATATTGAAATGAGAACAATATGAATTTGACACAACTAGACTGGACGATTGTAGGAGCTTATTTTCTCCTTTCTTTAGCGGTGGGAATTTGGGCTTCTAAACAAGCCGGAAAGGATACACGTTCTTTTTTTCTGGCAGGAAGGAATATGCCGTGGGGGTTGTTGGGAATCAGTATGGTTGCCACCACATTTTCTACCGATACACCCAATTTGGTAACAGACCTAGTCCGTCAGAACGGCGTTTCCGGCAACTGGGCATGGTGGGCATTTTTACTGACAGGAATGTTGACTGTTTTTGTCTATGCCAAGTTGTGGCGCCGATCTGGAGTGCTGACCGATATTGAATTCTATGAGTTGCGTTACAGCGGAAAAGCGGCGGCATTTCTCCGTGGTTTCCGTGCGCTGTATCTGGGGTTGGTATTTAATGTGTTGGTCATGGGTGCAGTGAGTTTGGCTGCCGTAAAATTTGGAGAAATCGTTCTCGGTTTTCCCGGCTGGAAGACACTTCTGATTGCCTGTTCCATCACACTGGCTTACTCTACTTTGGGAGGCCTGAGAGCGGTTATTATTACTGACTTTGTCCAGTTTACACTGGCAATGATCGGCTCAATTTGGGGTATGCTTTACATTCTTGGGTTGGATCAAATCGGCGGACTTTCCAAAATCATCACTCACCCAAATGTTACCGGCAAACTGGCATTAATCCCTGATATGTCTGATCCCAATGTTTGGGTACCTGTGATGCTGGTACCCTTGGCGGTGCAGTGGTGGGCGAGTTATTACCCCGGCTCTGAACCCGGCGGCGGCGGCTATATTGCTCAGCGGATGTTTTCTGCCAAAGATGAATCTCACGCTGTGGGCGCCACATTTTTATTTAATGTAGCACACTATGCCTTGCGCCCCTGGCCGTGGATTTTGATTGCCCTCGCTTCACTGGTTGTATTCCCGGAATTAACGGATATTCAAAAAGCATTTCCAAATCTGCCTGCCGATAAATTGGGACATGATGTGGCTTATCCTGCTATGCTCACATTACTGCCATCAGGACTTTTGGGGTTGGTAGCCGCCTCGCTTATTGCCGCTTTCATGAGTACCATGTCCACCCAGGTGAATCTGGGCGCCAGTTATCTGGTGAATGATTTTTATCAGCGCTTTATAAGGCCGGATGCATCGGAAAAACAACTGGTGCGGGTAGGCAGAATGTTTACGGTGGTTTCCATCATTTTGGGCGCCGGGCTTGGGCTTCTTCTCACCAGCGCTGGACAGGCATTTACTTTATTATTGATGATAGGCGCCGGCACCGGAATGATCTATATCCTTCGCTGGTTCTGGTGGCGAATTAATGCCTATACAGAAATTGTGGCTATGGTGAGTTCACTGTTAATTGCTGGCTATTTTAATTTCATCAATACCGGTTTTGAAGGATGGCAGAAAATAGTAATTGGAGCAGTATTAACCACAATTGTCTGGATTACCGCAACCTTTATTACACCAGCAGACGATGAAGAAACACTACGGAAATTTGTGAAAAAAGTCAATCCCGGCGGACCTGGGTGGGCAAAATATTCGGATGGTATCTCTTCTGAACCTTGGCCTGTTCCAAAAGGTATTTTATTGATGGTGTTAGGCTGTGTGGCTGTTTACGGTTTTTTATTGGGCGTCGGACAGTTGATTTATGGTAATACAAATGCAGGTGTTATTGTCTGTGGATTGGGTGGTATTGCTTCATTAGGGATTTATAAAATTTGGAAATAAAGTTTGTTATTTAATTTTAAAATTTTAGGATAATTATGAAAATCTATTTTGCAGGAGCCATTCGCGGTGGCAGGGATGATGCCGAAAGTTATGAGAAGATAATTAAATGTTTAACCGGATACGGAGACGTTTTGACCGAGCACGTGGGCGAAGTGACTATGGGTAATACCGGAGAAAAAGAAGTGTCGGATAAATTCATATTTGAAAGGGATATTGAATGGCTTGGTTCTGCAGATTGTGTTGTTGCGGAAGTTACAGTACCCTCACTTGGTGTCGGTTACGAAATTGGGATTGCGGAAAAATTATCCAAGCCCGTTTTGTGCCTCTACCACCCCCAAGCCGGCAAGCGTCTATCAGCGATGATTCGTGGCAACCGGAATATTATCTGTTGTGAATATGAATCATTGGATGAAGCGGAGAAATATATAAAATCGTTTATGGAAAAATTGGGCTAAATGATAACCTGCATTTACAGCAAATCTTTTGGCGACAAATAGTTACCTTTGTCGCCTGCTGCGCCGAGCCCCGCCACCCTTGCGTTTGGTTCTTTTGGGAAAACCCCGTTTTTTGGACGATCGTCCTTTTGAAGAGTAGCGGGCTCCGGGCCTCTCTTGTGATACTTCGAGGGACAATAGAACACCCTCAAACACTTTACCCATAAACGCCTGAACCAGCCGCGCCCCGCTTTTTTCTTCTATTTCAAAAAAGGAGAAAGTCTGTTTGATATCAATATGACCAATAACAGCATCCACCGAACCCAAACTTTCATTAATCAACCCGATTAACCGCATGGGATTTAAGTTGTTTTTAAAACCGATATTAATAGAAAAATTTATGAAGGAAATTCTCTGTCGCTTACTCCGCCCTCTTTTTTCTTTTCTCTCTTTACGATCTTTCCCGCGTTTTTCAGAAATATTGATATCCTTCGCATTTTTATAATAAGACAAATACCTGTTGAATTCCGCTGATACAAAATGCTTAATCAGTTCGTCTCTTTCGAGCCATTCCAGTTTTTTATATATGTCAGGTAAAAATGGTCCGATTTGACTTTCATCAACCGCAACATTTTCAATTTTATCTATGAGTGAATAAAGCCGTTTCTGGCAGATATCCGCCCCGTTTGGAACGAGTTCTTTAGAAAACGAAATGCCGGATAATTTTTCAATTTCTTTAATTTTTCTCGTATCGCGGGTATGAATAATGGCAATAGAAATTCCGCTCTTTCCTGCTCTGCCCGTTCTGCCGCTTCTGTGAACATATAATTCGGGGTCATCCGGTAAATTATAGTTTATAATATGGGTAAGATTATTTACATCCAATCCCCGGGCAGCTACATCCGTCGCCACCAATATTTGTAAATGCCCTTTTCGGAAATTTCCCATTACCACATCACGCTGTGGCTGTGATAAATCGCCATGGATTGCATCTGCGTTGTAACCGTCATGCATTAATTTATTGGCAATTTCTTTTGTTTCCCGGCGAGTCCGGCAAAATGTAATTCCGTAAATATTCGGATTCATATCCGCAATGCGCTTGAGCACCTCATACCTGTCTGAAGCGTGGACCATGTAATAGACATGCTGAACATTATCAGCCCCCTTGTTCGCCTCTGCAGCGGAAATTCTAACAGGATCACTCATATATTTTTTGGTAATGGAAATAATCTTTTGAGACATGGTTGCCGAGAACAGCAGAGTCTGTTTCTTCCCGGGAGTTTCAGCCAAGATTGCTTCAAGATCATCCTTAAAACCCATGGAGAGCATTTCATCGGCTTCATCAAGGACAACACGCGTAACATTCTCAAGCAGCAGTTTTTTCCGCCGGATTAAATCCAATGTTCTTCCGGGTGTGCCAATAACAATTTGAGTGCCCTTTTTGAGCGCTTTAATCTGGGGCTCAATTCCGGCTCCGCCGTAAACGGCTAAAATATTTATCCCTTTGATGTATTTTGAGAAGTCCGTCAAATCCCGGGCAATCTGGACACAAAGCTCCCGTGTAGGACAAAGCACCAGTGTTTGGGTTCTTCTGTCTTCGATATTTGTCAAATGGATGGATGGCAGCCCAAACGCTCCCGTCTTTCCTGTGCCGGTTTGTGCCGATGCAATTAAATCTTGCTCTGAAGACATTAAATGAGGAATGGTTTTTTCCTGAATGGGCGTTGGTTCCTCAAACCCCATTTCTTTTATGGCGGTAAGTATTTGTGCGTGTAATCCGGTTTCGGCAAATGTGTTCATAGTTTTTCTTTAATCCTTATCTTTTAAAAACAGTATTTCCGTTTACAATGGCCTGAAACACGTTGATGTTTCGTATTTCAGTGGAAGGTAAAGTTAATGGATTCTTATCCAGAATAACAAAATCAGCATATTCATCTTTTTTTGACCCAAGAAATGGTAATGCTATGAATTTCATGACCGTATTTACAATGTATAATTCAATTTTAAAATGGTAGATTTTGGATTCATCTAAAGATTATTTAAGAAGCAAAATGCATAACATTACACTACTCATTATGGCGGCAGGGATGGGCTCCCGGTATGGCGGGCTCAAACAGCTGGAAGAAATGGGTCCCGGCGGAGAAACCATAATGGATTATTCCGTTTATGATGCCATTGAAGCGGGGTTCAACAAGGTGGTTTTTATTATACGGAAAGAATTTGAAGATGAATTCTGTGAAAAGGTTACCAATAAATATGCCGGGAAAATTCAGGTGGAATTTGCGTTCCAGGATTTGTATAATCTTCCCGAAAAATTCATCTGTCCTGATTGGCGGGAAAAACCATGGGGGACCGGCCATGCAATACTATCAGCAAAAAACTTGATTAATGAACCATTCTGCGTCATCAATGCCGATGATTTTTATGGAAGAGAAGCATTCCAAATTCTTGCAGATTTTTACGGAAACGGGTCTGATACTTACAGCATGGTAGCGTATCGCCTGGACAAAACGCTCTCCAGCTTTGGGGGCGTTACCCGGGGGATTTGTACAGTGGTGGATGATAAACTTTCGACTGTGGTGGAAACAGGAAATGTACAGAAAACGGAAAGTGGTGTAACATCGGATGGTGTAATACCGCTGGATGGGAGCGAGCCCGTATCCGTGAATATTTGGGGATTTACCCCGGAACTTTTCGGGTATTTGAACGACATGTTTGTAGAATTCCTTCACGAGAGTGGAACAGAATTGAAAAGTGAATTTCTGATTCCCACTGTAATTAACGATCTGATTCAAACCGGCAGGGAAAGTGTACACGTTCTTCGCAGTGACACAAGCTGGTTTGGCGTTACCTACAAAGAGGATAAATCCTACGTGGTGAAGGAAATTCAAAAAATGGTGGATAAAAGGTCGTATCCACCCCGGTTGTTTGAGTAAGTATTGAAAACCAAGAAGATAGGACGCAGATTGACGCCCACCCAACAATATGGCGGGCAATCAGATAATCGAAGATTTTTTTAAATCAGTAAAAAATGGGTACTTGCCAAAAAGCAAAATTGAATAAACAGAATTTATCACCATCCGCTTTTATTGGCGTTGAGGGAAAAGACATCATCTCTTTCGGCTCAGGCCAGCCGGATCTGGCGCCGCCGGAAGAAGTGTACCACATCCTGCCGGATTACAGCGACTTCAAATATGGACTCATACAGGGCATGGAAAAATTACGATATGCTTTGGCGCAGCAATACCCAAACTCTACAGCAGACAGCTTTGTTATCACCAACGGCGCCTCCGAGGCGCTTGATCTTTCCCTGCGGGTAATTTCATCGTTACCTGTTAAAAATTCCAAAAAGGTACTTATTACTCAGCCCTATTACTATTCCTATCCTCTTTTGGTGCACTATGCCGGTATGGAGCCCGTCTCCCTAAAAACCGACAGAGGTCACATTGATCTGGATGATTTCAGAAAAAAAGTAAAGGACTGCCGGGCGGTTATCATTAATTCACCCTCTAACCCCACAGGCAGAGTGGAAGTCATTGACACTCTGCGCGAGATTGAACTCATCACCAGTGAACTGGGAGTTTATGTGATTTCAGATGAGGTGTACAAAGATCTTATTTATGTAAGAGAAAATTATCTCATTAAAGGTCCTCATGTGGTGACCATCAACTCTTTTTCCAAAACCTATGCCATGTGCGGTTTTCGAGTGGGTTACCTGTGGTCGCTGGACACACAGTTTGTGCAGCAGGTCATTGACATTAAAACACACTCCTCTATGAATACCAATATTCTGGGACAGGAAATGGCATTTGAGGTAACAAAAGTTCCCCGAAGATTTATTGATGATCAGCTTAAAATCTGGCAGGAACGGTGCAATCTGATTTATAGCGGACTACAGAATCTCGGGTTCGATCTGTGGAAACCTGAAGGCGCTTTTTATGTTTTGCCGAAAGTTCCCATAGCAAAGGATTTTGTCTGGGATATGTTTACAAAGCATAACATAATCACGTATCTGGGCGACTGGTTTGGTTCGCCGGGAAGGGTTCGTTTTTCCTATGCGCTGGATGTACAGAAAATAGAAATAGGTCTGGAGCGGATTGAAAAATATTTGAAGACTCGGTGATAAACTCCGTGAACAGCATTATACTTATTGGAAGATTCCAATCCCAGCCCTGAAGGACTGGGTTACAAATCACTGGAGAATATGAAATAACAATGTTAAAAAAATTGTTTTATGGATTCCTTCTACTATATTTTTTCATTTGACCACTCCAATCGGAATGTTGGGTAGATGGGAATGAAGATTTTAGCCCTGTCGTTTACGGCAGGGAGTGTTAAAGGTGAAAAAAAGGGCATTCATGTCCTTTCATTAATCTTTTGTAAATTCTCCTCCAAAAGGAAACGTGAATAATGTTTAAGAATAATATCAGTCACAGTTTAGTGGTATTTGCAATAATTCTCTTTGGTTGCGACGAGTCACCAGAAGTAGAACTCCACACCCTTTTCAACAATGTCTGGGAGGAGGAACTGAAAGAATCCCCGGAATCCGCTACATTTTACGGCGATTCCCGCTACAACGACCGACTCATAGACAAAAGTCTCGTTGCCATTAAATCGAGACAGGATAAAGCAAAAAGTTATCTGCAAAACCTCCATTTAATTGATAAGACACAACTCAGTAAAGAAGATCAACTTAATTATGATCTTTTTGAAAAAAAGCTGAAGCGTGGAATAGAAGCACACCGATTCAACGGCTACCTCATGCCTGTAAACCAGATGGGCGGCGTCCAGATTAGTTTTCCGAATCTGGTGAAAATTACACCGTTTAAAAAAATGGAAGATTATGAAAAATACATGAAGCGTCTCAATGCCTTTCCCGAATTTATGGATCAAATTATTGCGCTCATGAATGAAGGGATGAAGACAGGATTGACTCCTCCGAAAATTATACTCCGCTCGGTTCCTGAACAAATTGAAGCGCAGATTGTGCCGGTGGAAGAGAGTCCCTTTTTTAAACCGTTTTTGGAATTCCCGGAAGAAATACCAGACTCAGTTCAAACACGTTTTACAAAATCAGGAAAGGAAGTCATTGAGTACAATGTACTTGCCTCCTACAAAAAGCTGAAAGTATTTTTTGAAACAGAGTATCTCCCATCTTGCAGTGAGGAAATTTCCATATCAGAAATGCCCAACGGCAGTGAGTGGTATAAATACCTGGTTGCCATGTACACGACCACCGATCTGACGCCGGATGAAATTCATGAGTTGGGTTTAAGTGAAGTGAAACGGATAAGAATGGCAATGGTGCGAACAATTAAGGAGACTGGTTTCGAAGGGTCCTTTGATTCTTTTCTGGAATTCTTAAGAGATGACCCCCAGTTTTATTACGCAAAAGCGGAAAACCTTTTGATGGGATACCGGGACATTTGCAAACGCGCCGATCCTGAATTAACCAAGTTGTTCGGTAAGCTTCCTCGGATTCCCTACGGAGTTGTTGCAATTCCTGATTATCAGGCGCCGGCTTCACCCACAGCGTACTACTACCCTGCCTCTGATGACGGTTCACGACCGGGGAATTTCTGGGCGAATACTTACAATCTGCACACACGCCCGAAATATGAAATGGTGGCGCTGGCGCTTCACGAGGCGGTGCCGGGGCATCACCTTCAGGGTTCTATTGCTCAGGAGTTGGAAGTCCTCCCGAACTTCCGTCGGCACGGCTGGTTTACCGCATTCGGCGAGGGGTGGGCTCTTTATGCTGAATCGCTGGGGGAGGAAATGGGGCTTTACGATGATCCCTATTCCAAGTTCGGACAGTTGACATACGAAATGTGGCGAGCGTGCCGGCTGGTGGTGGATACGGGAATGCACGCTTTGGGATGGAGCCGCCAGGAAGCCATAGATTTTATAAAGCAAAATGCAGCCAAATCGGAGCATGACATTGTGGTGGAAATTGACCGCTACATTGCCTGGCCCGGACAAGCTCTCGCCTACAAAATCGGTGAATTGAAAATTAAGGAACTCCGGAAACTATCGAAAGGAAAACTGGGTGAAAAATTTGACATTCGGGAATTTCATGATATCGTTTTGGGGAGTGGAAGTCTGCCGCTGGATGTGCTGGAAGAACAGGTGAAAGCCTACATAGCCAATGCAAATCAAAACTGAACTTCCACAATTCGTTGACAGCTTGAAAATGAAGTTGTTAGAAGATCTCCCCGGTCTTTCTGCCCAGTTGAAAATGGTGCCGGCTTACAAAAAATTCCCCAATCCGTTTAAAGATTTTAAGGAGCCCATTCCTGCTGCTGTATTGATTTGTCTTTATCCTGAAAATGGTAATTGGAAGTTCATCCTCACCGAAAGAACCGACACGGTGGAATTTCACCGGAACCAGATATCACTCCCAGGCGGAGCGAAGGAGAAAGATGAATCCTTTGAAAAGACCGCTCTGCGGGAATCGTATGAAGAAATTGGGCTGGACGGTGAAACGGTGAATGTAATTGGTGAACTATCACCCCTTCTCATTCCTGTAAGCGGATTTCTTGTACACCCTTTTGTGGGATGGATAGAAAGCGAACCGGACCTCACCCCCGCGCCGGAGGAAGTGAAAAAAATCTATTTTGCTTCTGTGAATGATTTATTAAATGATGCTAACCTGAAAAGAGAAATGCGGAATTTTCGAGGGATGGATATTGAGGTACCCTATTATTACATAAATGGAATTAAAGTGTGGGGAGCGACTGCGGCTATTTTGAGTGAATTAAGGGAGATTATTAGAGGTTTAATGTAAGTTCGATTATTTTTGTAAATTCATTGACTGTGAAAAATATGACCATAAAAAACTTGTTAATTGTATTTCTGGTTGTTGCCATTATACCCAACCACACCCCCAATTAACTGCATTTTTTCCTAAATTAAATGCAACAATTGTCTGTTATTAATTACCGGAACAATGGCATTATTCATGAAATCATCTTCAAGGGATAAAAAATGGCAGTTTTCCATCGACCGGGGTGGGACATTCACGGACGTCATCGGAATTGATCCTGAGGATAAAATTCATACACTCAAATTGCTGTCTGAATCTCCAGATTATCCCGATCCTGCCATTGAAGGTATCCAAAGAATTTTGGGTGTTTCAAAGGACGAGACTATTCCCGAAGAGAAAGTGTCCGGAATCCGCATGGGAACCACCGTTGCCACCAACGCTTTTCTGGAAAGAAAGGGGACATCCACGGCTCTATTCATTACAAGAGGATTTCGGGATCTACTCGAAATCGGTCATCAGGCGAGACCGGAAATTTTTAATCTGAAAATCCAAAAACCCCGGCAGCTCTACCGCTGCGTGAAAGAAGTTGAGGAACGGATTAATGCGGCTGGAAAGGTAATCCGACACCTGAATGTGAAAAAGGTGGAAGCTGATTTAATGCGAATCAGACGGATGGGAATTTCCTCTGTCGCTATTGTCCTCATGCACGCTTGGGAAAATCCTGACCACGAGCGAATTGTTGCTACTCTGGCGAGAAAGACGGGATTCCGGCAGGTGTCAGTTTCACACGAGGTGATGCCGATGATTAAAATTGTCGGCAGAGGGCAGACTACAGTGGTGGATGCCTATCTGACGCCGGTGCTCATGGCGTATATCAACTCAGTCAGAAAATTCAGTGGGAATATCCGGCTGGAGTTTATGCAAAGTTCCGGAGGCATCACAGAAGCACATGCGTTTACCGGTAAGGATGCCATCATGTCCGGTCCTGCCGGCGGCGGATCACTTCTGTGGTTTGACGGTCAGAAATTCCGCGTGGGACCTGAATCCGCCGGATCCCAGCCGGGACCTGCCTGCTACGGAAGGGGAGGTCCGCTTGCGCTTACCGATGCCAACCTCCTTTTGGGCAGGATTATTCCGGATTACTTTCCTTCAACTTTTGGCGCAAAGGGAGATAAGCCGCTCAATAAAAAAATCGTAAAAAAAATGTTTGATGGTTTAACGGAAACCATTAACAAGTCACAAAAAAATAAAATGACCGCTACAGAGGCAGCACTCGGGTTTGTCAGAATTGCCAACGAAACCATGGCAAAAGCCATTAAGGAAATTTCTGTCTCCAGTGGATATGACGTCCGCACGCATGCTCTGGTCTGTTTTGGCGGAGCCGCGCCTCAGCACACCTGCGCTCTTGCCCGGATTCTCGGAATTCGGGAAATCATTATCCATCCGCTAGCGGGACTCCTCTCTGCCTACGGGATTGCCATGGCTGATTATCTGCGCATTGCTACCCGTTCCATCGTGAAAAAACTGGACAGGAAACTGGTGAAATCACTCCACAAACAATTTGAAGACATGGCAAAACCGCTTGTTTCTGATTTGGTAGATCGCGGGACGAAAAAAAAGGATATTTCTGTACGGCGGTACTTTGATATTCGTCCTCTTGGATCGGATACATTCCTATCCATCCCGGCAGTGAATTATGGAGAGATTCATGAAAATTTTTACAGAACTTACCGCCGGCATTTTGGTTTTGAACCGATAGGCGTGCCGTTGGAACTGGTTAATATTCGTGTGGAAGTAGCGGGGAAGAGTTCTACCATTAAGGAGAAAAGAGCCAAGTCCGCGGAACCAGTTACCAGTTACCGGTTACCAGTTACAAATCACCAGTTACCAGTCACAAGCGCGAAGGTTTATTTCACAAAGGAAGGAACGAAGACCCCGGTTTATTTGAGAAGCGATCTTCAACATGGTGAGGAGGTAACTGGCCCAGCCATTGTGGTGGAAGATTTTACCACTATTGTCATAGAACCGGGATTTATTGCCACCGTGAATGAGTACGGTCATATTGTTCTGAAGCAGAAGGAGGTGATTCAAGAAAAAGTAAGTGTCCATCGGCACCCTGTTATGCTGGAGGTATTTAACCACCTTTTTATGAGTGTGGCTGAGCAGATGGGACATACACTGCAGAATACAGCTCATTCAGTGAACATCAAGGAACGCCTCGATTTTTCCTGCGCCATCTTTGACCGTGAGGGAAATCTCATTGCCAACGCGCCCCACATCCCCGTTCACCTGGGGGCCATGGGTGAGTCGGTGAAGTCCATTATTCAGGACAACCACGGCAAGATGAAATCGGGAGATGTCTACGTTATGAACAATCCTCACCGGGGCGGATCCCATCTTCCGGATGTTACCGTTGTGGCGCCTGTATTCGGGGAAAAGGAAAGTCCAATTTTTTACACCGCCGCCCGTGGGCATCACGCAGACATCGGCGGAATCACGCCCGGCTCCATGCCGCCCTTTGCCAAAAGTTTGGAGGAGGAAGGTATCGTCATTGACAATTTTCTGCTGGTGAGAAATGGGAAATTCAGAGAAAAGGAAATTCGAACGCTTCTTCAATCCGGAATATTTCCTGCACGAAATATGAATGAGCGGATTTCCGATTTAAAGGCGCAAATCGCCGCCATGAAAACGGGAATACATGAACTGCACCTCCTTGTGGACAAATACAGTTTGAAATCCGTTCACGCCTACATGACATACATCCGAGAGAATGCTGCAGAAGCCATGAGACAGGCACTTTTATTATACCTCGGAGAAAAACAAAAGGTCAAAACAGCTTTTGAGGATTTTCTCGATGACGGTTCTAAAATTGCCGTATCCATGAAAATTGAGAAAGGGAACCGTCCTTCGGAAACCTGCCGGGTGGTGGTTGACTTTTCAGGAACCAGTCCTGAACTTGTTGGGAATTTAAACGCCCCTGTTGCCGTCACAAAAGCCGCTGTTCTTTACGTCTTCAGAACCCTGATCGATGCAGATATTCCGCTCAACTCCGGCTGCCTCGATCCGGTGGAAATCCGCATTCCGGAAGGATCGCTACTGAATCCCTCACCGGAAGCAGCAGTGGTGGGAGGGAATGTGGAAACATCCCAGCGGGTTGTGGATGTTCTGCTGGGAGCTTTGGGTATTGCGGCGGCGTCTCAGGGAACCATGAACAATTTTCTTTTTGGCAGAGCCGATGGGAAGGGAAAACAGTATTACGAAACCATTGCCGGCGGCTCCGGCGCCATTGACGGATACTCGGGCGCTTCTGCTGTGCAGGTTCACATGACCAATACGCGGGCTACCGATCCTGAAGTCCTTGAGCAGCGGTTTCCTGAAATCCGGCTTGAGAGGTTTACCATCAGACACGGCTCTGGTGGTAAAGGTAAATTCCGAGGCGGGGACGGGACCATCCGGGAGATGAAGTTTCTTAAACCAAGAAAAATATCCATTCTGTCAGAGCGGCGGAATTATCCTCCTTACGGAATAGTCGGCGGCAGCATCGGCGCAAAAGGAAAAAACCAGTTGCGGAAGAAAAATGGTCGAATCGTAAATTTGGATGGCAAGGTGGAAATGGTGATTGATGAAGGAGAAACAATCATCATAAAAACCCCCGGTGGTGGTGGATGTGGAAGACAGTAATTTCCCACTTGCAATTTTGAGATTCAGATAAAGATACTTTTCATTTGAATTTCTGTTAAACTTTGATAAAATCCAGCCGTGAAAGGGAAAAAACCAGCACTGCTTTCTTTCAGTGGGAAATAAAGAGTAAATAATAGATTATGGCAAAGTCTAATTTTTTTAAAGAATTAAAAAGACGACGTGTATTCAAAAGCGCAGCAGTTTATGCCGTTGTTGCATTTGTTGTGATGCAGCTAGTTGAAATTATTTTTCCTATCTTTAATTTTCCGGATTGGACCTCCCAATTTGTCATTATTCTCCTCATTTTCGGCTTTCCTATTGCAATGGTTTTTGCATGGATCTATGATCGAACACCGCGAGGATTTGTCAAAACAGATTCTGTATCCCAAGGAGAAAATGTAATTGCCGATGACGGTTTTCCCAAGGATAAGGAAGGTAATTCTGCAATTGTCTTTTTAGATATTGTTGACTTTAGCAAGTTGATGGATCAGGATGAGAAAAAAGCAATAGATCTGATCCACTACAAACAGAAGGTTTTTGTGCCATATGTAGAGAAGTATGGCGGAAAGCTTATCAAGCGTGTAGGAGAGGGCACCCTGTGTGTCTTTTCTGATGCAGCGAGGGCGGTCTGTTGCAGTTTAGAGATTCTACAAACTTGGAAGAATATTTCTCCCCTGAAACTAAAAATCGGAGTTCATCTTGATAAGATTGTTGTTGAGCAAGGTGAGGTCCTTGGAAAGGGGATCAATTTTGGCGCAAGAATTAAGGACTTAGCTGAATCGGGTGGAATAACTATTTCCAGCGCTGTTTTTGAGGCAGTAAAAGATAGACCAGACATCAATGTTAAGTCTATTGGGAAGCACACTATAGAAGGTTTTGACGGAATCCATGAATTGTTTTCTATTTTTGTTCCCGACCAATTTATTCCTATGGATATTGAGGTGGGCGCGGCACAAATGGGGCAGATTTCTGCACAAAAAGTCAATTATAGATCACTCATAGGCTGGGTCGGAGGCGTTGTTATTGCATCGGTGGCTTTGTTGCAGGTGGCAAATTATTTTGGCAGTTCTAAGATGCTAACGGCAACAAACATGATTGCCGTTTTCCCCTTTGAGAATATACGAGATGACGAAAAGTACGACTGGTTAAGGGATCAGTTTTCTGAAAGTTTGACGTTTAGATTGGGGCAGTCAAAAACACTGAAAGTAATAGATCGTCTCCAAATAATCAATGCTCTTCAAGATTATGAACCCGAGAAGGCAGGATTTGCCGAACTTGCTCCAGT
>CEQE01051757.1_pt1 | contig 26939 bp, 23 predicted proteins | sample 356201 | NCBI WGS metagenome assembly CEQE01 (sample SAMEA2619970, study PRJEB7988) | marine metagenome | biome: marine biome (ENVO:00000447); feature: mesopelagic zone (ENVO:00000213) & marine oxygen minimum zone (ENVO:01000065); material: "saline water (ENVO:00002010), including plankton...
GTCTGGAACGGCGAGCGGCTGATCTCGGAGGAGTGGATCGACTTCGTGCGGACGCCGGCGACGGCGACGGCCGAGCGGGGCAATCACTACGGCGGCCAGTTCTGGCTGGTGCCCGACGACCGGATGGACGTGCCCAAGACGGCCTACTCGACCTCTGGCAACCGCGGGCAGTTCGTCGTCATCGTGCCGTCGCACGATCTGGTCATCGTTCGCCGCGGCCTCGACTACGGGCGGCAGGGCTTCGGCCGTTGGGGCCTGACGCGCGAGGTCCTGAAGGCGATCGGCCCAGGCGCGACCGAGGAGCAGCCGGAGGACCGGCCGCAGCGGGCCGTTCGATGAGGAGGCGGAGATGACAGGGCAGCGACGGATCCGGCCGGGCGCGATGGTCGTTGGCGTCGCCATGATGATGATCGTGGCGTGTGCCGGCGGGCGCACGGTCAGCGCCCAGGCGGTTGCGAACAACCCCTATCACGCGGTTCATGGCTGGGAGCAGATGCCGAACGGCTGGAAGCTCGGCGTGCCGAGCGGCGTCTTTCCGGATCCGGATGGCGAGCATGTCTGGATCCTGGCGCGGTGCGGCGAGAACCACTGCGCCAACACCGACCAAGATGCGATCTTCAAGTTCGATCTCGACGGCAACGTCGTGAAGAGCTTCGGCGGCGGGATGTTCTCGTTCCCGCACGGCTTCTTCCTCGATCGCGAGGGCTATCTCTGGGTAACCGAGGGCGCGCCGGCCGGCGACCGGCGCGAGGTCGAGGGGTTGAAGCGCGGCCTAGGCCATCAAGTCTTCAAGCTCGACCAGGACGGCAACGTCGTGATGACGCTCGGCGAGGCCGGGGTCTCGGGCTACGGCCAGCAGCACTTCAACGGTCCGGCCGGCGTCGTCGTTGCGCCCAACGGCGAGATCTGGGTCTCGGACGGTCATCGTGACGGCAACAACCGGATCGTCAAGTTCACGCCGGACGGCGAGTTCATCCTGGAGGTCGGCGGCGGCGTCGAGTCGCGCAGCGGGGATCCCGGGAAGTTCAACGATCCACACGACATCACGATGGACGGTCAAGGGCGAGTCGTTGTGGCCGACCGCGGCAACAACCGGATCCAGATCTTCGACCAGGCGGGCGAGTTGCTGAAGGTCTGGACGCAGTTCGGCCGGCCCAGCACTGTCTTCGTCGACCCGCACGGCACGATCTACGCGGGCGACGGGATGTCGGGCGAGCAGTGGAACCCGGGCTGGGAGCGTGGCATCCGGATTGGCGACGTCGCGACCGGTTGGGTGACGGCGTTCATTCCCGACTCGGAGGCGCCGGTGGGCACCGGCGTTGAGTTCCTGGGTGTCGATTTCGACGGGAACATCTACGCGGGGGAGGTCGGCCGCCAGCGGCTGGTCAAGTACGTCAGGTTCAGGCCGTAGACGGAAGTGAGAGTGAAAGCGAGGGGAATGTGATGCGTCAGGGACGAGTGGGAGTATCGCCGTGGGTCGGGGTCATCGCGCTGAGCGCGCTGAGCGTGTTGGTCGGTGCGGCGGCCTGCGGCCAGCCCGAGGCACCACCGGCGGAGACCGAGCCCGAGATGGAGATGGCCGAGGCCGTGCCCGCGGCCGAGGGCCCGGTCAACGACCGGGTGAACCCCTACACGACGATGAACGACTACTTCTCGCTGCCCGAGGGACGGACGTGGGGCTCGACGAGCGCGGTCGACATCGACAACGACGGTGCGTCGATCTGGGTGGCCGAGCGCTGCGGAGAGAACAGCTGCGCCGGGTCGGATCTCGACGCCGTGCTGAAGTTCGATGCGAGCGGGAATCTCGTCACGAGCTTTGGCGGCGGGCTCTTCCTGTTCCCGCACGGCATCCACGTCGACAGCGACAACAACATCTGGGTGACCGACGCGCGCGGCCCCGATCCCGACGAGCCAGGCCAGGCGGACAAGGGCCATGCGATCTACAAGTTCAGCCCCGAGGGGGAGATCCTCCTGACCCTGGGTGAGCCGGGCACGGCAGGCGACGGCTCCGACCATTTACTCAATACCCCGAATGACGTCATCACGGCCTCCGACGGGTCGATCTTCGTCGGTGACGGGCACGGTGGGCAGAACCAGAACGCGACGCCCGATACGGTGGCCCGGGTCGTGAAGTTCGACAGCGAGGGCAACTACCTGATGCACTGGGGCGGCCTTGGGTCCGAGCCGGGACAGTTCCGGACGCCGCATGGCCTCGCGTTCGACTCCCAGGGGCGCCTGTTCGTCGCCGACCGCGGCAACGTTCGGATCCAGATCTTCGATCAGGATGGCAACTTCCTGGAGGAGTGGCCGCAGTTCAGCCGGTTGAGCGGCATCTACATCACCGACGACGACATGCTCTACGGCGCCGACTCGGAGTCGAGCGACACGAGCAATCCGGGTTGGCGGCGCGGCATCCGCGTAGGCAGTGCGGTGACAGGTGAGGTGATCTACTTCATTCCCGATCCCGAACCGGAGCCGCGAGGCACGACGGCGGCCGAGGGAGTGGCCGTGGATGCGGCCGGCAACATCTACGGGGCCGAGGTGGGGCCGAGGCAGCTCGTCAAGTACATCATGGAATAGGCCGCGACGGGCGGGTGACGGCAGTCGTGGCTTGACCCGGGAGCGTCCGAAGATTACTGTAAACGTTGCACTTTTCGAGGGATCCGTGGAGACACGGGGCCTGGTGGGGGCACCGCGGCAACCGAGCCGCGGCGGCCGGGTAGTCCGCGACTCTCAAAGGTTCTGAGGAGGATCTAGATGTCACTCTCACGTCGCGCGTTCGTTCGTCGACTCGGTATGGGTGGTGCCGGGCTCGCCACGACATCGTTCATCATCGGCCACGGGCGCGAAGAGCTGAGCGCGTTCGGGTTCGAGGGTCTGGAGCTCGAAGCCGCAATGCAGCGGCAGCGCCAGGCGCTCCCGCCCGGCGCGGTCAAGCTGAGCAGCAACGAGAACCTGCGCGGACCCAGCCCGAAGGTGATCGAGGTGCTCAGGTCGCACCCGTCGACCTCGCTCGGCTTGGGGTATCCAGTCCCGAGCAGCCGGGCCTTCTCGGCGGCGCTCGCGCGGGCGCACAACGTCGAGCCGCGGAACGTGATCGCGGCCACGGGCTCGGGCGCGATCCTGCAGGCGGCGCAGCGGGCCTACGTGACGGACGACAAGCTGCTGGTGTCGGGCGACCCGTCCTACATGGGCGGTGCGGAGCGGTCGATTCCGGTCGATGCCGGACTGAACCTCGACCTCGACGGGATGGTGGACGCCGCGACCGGCGCCGGGCTGGTCTTCCTGTGCAACCCGAACAACCCGACCTCGACGATCCATCCGCTGTCGGACATCGAGACCGCAGTGCGGACGATCAAGCGCCGGTCGCCGGACACGGCCATCCTGATCGACGAGGCCTACATCCATTACTCGACGGCGCCGGGCGTCGGCTCGGGCGACCAGATCTCGGTCGAGTTCCCCGATGTCTTCATGACCCGGACGTTCTCGAAGGCGTTCGGCATGGCCGGTATGCGGATGGGCTACGGCATTGGCCAGCCCGCAACGCTGCAGAAGCTCCGGCGGGCCTGGGGCCTCGGTTCGATCAATGAGCTGCAGAGCGTGGCCGGCATCGCTGCCATCGAGGATACGGCGCACATGGACTGGGAGCGGGACGAGAACAAGCGGATCCGCGACTGGACCCTCTCGCAGTTCGAGGAGATGGGCTTCGGCGCGCCCGACTCGCAGACCAACTTCATCTTCGTCCGGATCGACCGGCCGGCCTCCGAGTTCCGGGATGCGTGCCGGGCGAACGGCATCATCGTCGGGCGCGACTTCCCGCCGATGGAGCAGACCCACGCGCGGATCTCGCTGGGCCGGATGGAAGACATGGAGAAGGCGATGGAGGTCTTCAAGAAGGTGCTCGAGACCTAGGCGCCGCTCTGAGACCGCTATCGGCAGACTACGAGGCCGGACGTCGCATAGCGGCGTCCGGCCTTCCTTTTTGAGGAGATACCCATGCGAGCCGTCGCCGCGCTGACTGGTCTCATCGTGCTCGCCGGCCCGTGTCTCGCGACGACCCTCGGAGGGGCGCAAGACGCGAAGCGCGCCTCGCTCACCGAGATCGGCCCGGTCGGCATCATCGTCGAGCCGATGGATCTCGAGGCCGTGCAGGACGGGTTGACGACCGACGCGCTCCAGGAAGCCGTCGTCGGCCGCCTCGATACCCACGGTGTGCCGATCGATCGCGGCGCAGGGCCGCCGCCGCACCTCGAGGTGAGCGTCAATGCCGTCAAGGGCGACGGCGGCGTGTACGGCTATTCGATCGACCTCAAGCTGAGCCAGGTGGTCACGGTTCGGGCGACGGGTCGGGAGACGGTCGCGTCGACGTGGGAGTTCGGCATCGTCGGGACCATCCCGGCGGCGCGGCTCCCGACGGTCGTCGGGCAGGTGGCCCAGGCCGTGGACGAGTTCAGCGTCGACTACCTGGCCGTGAACCCCGCGCCGTGACGCTCTGGGAGATGCCGATGGGCAATGACCTCACGGGCGTCGCACGTAGCGTGTTCCTGCGAGGCCTCGTTGCCGCGACCGTGGCGCTGCCTGGATGGGCCGCGGCCCAGACGCCACCCACGGCTACCGACCCGATCGTCCACGTGGCCGTCGTCGACCACGAGCCGATCGATGAGATGAGCGGGATCGTCAAGAGCCAGACCTACCCCGACGTCTATTGGGTCCACAACGACAGCGGCGACGACCCGCGCCTTTTCGCGATCGACGGCTCGGGCCGGATCGTGATGCGCGGCGACGCGGAGCGCCGCTTTCACGTGGGTCCGGAATCCACCGCGGAGGGGCGCCCGCTCTGGCCCGGCCTCCGGATTCTGGCCGCCGCGAACTTCGACTGGGAGGACATCGCGCTCGCCGACGGCCGGCTCTACATCGCCGAGATGGGGAACAACGGCAACGCTCGCAGGGACATGGGGATCTACGTCGTCAACGAACCGAATCCGCGCGCGGTACCCGCCGCGCGGATCCTCAAGTTCCTGCCGATCCGGTACCCCGATCAAGAGGTCTTCCCGGCACGCCAGAGGCACTTCGACTCCGAGGCGCTGTTCGTGTCGGCGGGGAAGATTCACGTCATCACGAAACACCGCCCGGTCGACGAGCCGGGGCCGGAGCCCGGGGCGAAGCTCTACCGGCTCGACACCGAGCATACCGACCGCGAGAACGTCTTGACCCTGGTCGGCACGCGGGAGGACCTCGTCTGGCCGACGGCAGCCAGTCTGTCGCCCGATGGTCAGCGTCTGGCCGTCCTCACGCTGGAGGCGCTCTGGCTGTTCGACGAGCCGTCGACCGGTGAGGACTGGTTCGCCGGAGAGCCCGATCGGATTCCGCTGCCCCAGGCGCGGACCCGCCAGGCCGAGGCTGTCTGCTGGGACGATGCGCGGACGCTCCGCATCGCGAACGAGCAGCGCGATCTGTTCACGGTCGACCTCGATGCCGCCGGCGCCGCCACCGGGGAGCGCGGCGCCCGCTGAGTCCGCTTTGACAGCATCGTCGCCCAGGGGTAGAAACCAGGGTTACCGAATCAATCATCATCGCTCATCGATACGAAAGGATACGGCGCATGCGACCGACGTTCAGCAAGACGACGACAGCGGCTTCGACAGGGCTCCTCGTGGCGGTGGCGTCGATGGTGGTGATCGCCTACCCCTCCGTCTTTCCGACGGGGACGACGATCTACAAGCCCGACCAGGCCTACAGCAGCTACATCCTGATCTCGGATCACAACGATAAGGGGAACCACTCGTCGGCGGCGGTCCGGGCCGAGGGGCAGGTGCCCGACGACGTCCGGCTGGTCGACATGAACGGCAACGTCGTGCATAGCTGGGCCGTGGCGCCGAACTTCAACAAGCGCAGCCGCCTGCTGCCGAGCGGCAACCTGCTGTATGCCGGGCCGAACCGCACGATCTACGAGTACGACTGGGACGGCAACGAGGTCTGGCGGCACGAGGGCACCGGGTCGACCAACGACCTGCGCTGGCTGCCCAACAACAATCGGCTGCTCATCGCGCATCAGCCGATCCCCGACGAATTCCAGGCGCAGGTCGAGGACGTGGACATAGGTCCCTGGTGGGAGCCGCGCAAGCGAGGCAGCGAAGAGCATCAGAACGGCGCCGACATCTACGAGGTGAATCTGGCGGGTGAGGTGGTCTGGGAGTGGCATGCCCACGAGCATCTCGATCTGAACCGGTTTTCTCCGGCCACACCGGCGAACGATTGGCTGCACGTGAACTCGATCGCGCCGCTGCCGGAGAACAAGTGGTTCGACGCGGGCGACGAGCGCTTCCGCCCGGGCAACATCCTGGTCAACGCGCGCAACATCGACACGATGTACATCGTCGACAAGCCGACGGGCGAGGTGGTGTGGGAGGGGACGCACACCTACAAGGGCGGCATGGCGCATTCCCACGAGCCCGAGATGATCGAGAAGGGGCTGCTCGGTGCCGGCAACATCATCCTGTTCGACAACTCGCTGTTCCCGCGGAGTCGCCAGCACACCGGTCAGACCTTCATCATCGAGATGGACCCGACAACGCAAGAGGTCGTCTGGACGTACGAGACCGAGGGCTACGCGAACATCAAGTTCTTCAGCAAGACGATGGGGTCGCAGCGGCGGTTGCCGAACGGGAACACCTTCATCGCCGAGGACAACACGGGGCGGCTGTTCCAGGTGACGCCCGACGGCGAGATCGTCTGGGAGTACGTGAACCGGGGCGGGACGACCCGGCCGTCGCCGGTGCCCTACGACTTCACGCCGCAGTTGCGCGCGATGGCTCAGCCGGAGGAGTTGGCCGTGACGCCGCCGGACAATCTGGAGTGGCGGCTCACGCCCGACGCCCAGCGGCAGCCGTAGCTGTCGCAGGAGTCCGTCCGTGTCCGTTGGAGGTATACCGAGGCGATACGGCGCCGCCTAGGTGCTGGCGGTCCGGACGAGCCAGAGGATTCCCCAGGCCACGACGACGACCAGGACGAGAATCCAGTAGAGGGCCTTGCTCTTGGGCGGTGGGGGACTGGCCAAAGCGCTCCTCTGGTCCGGTTCCTGTCGGGCGATACGCGCCGGTCGATATTACCCGAGTCGCCGTTTCTGACAAAGCCCAAAGCCACGGCAAGGATAGGTGTTGGCCGCGCGCCTGCTATAGTGCCGGAAGGCTCCACGGTGGCGGTCACGCCGTCCGGTGGCGCCGGAGAACCGCGATGCGCCGGTCGACTTGGTCGTGCTGTTCGTACTGGCTGGTGTTCGGTCTGCTCACCGTGGGACCGAGCGTCGCCGAGGCGCAGCGCCGACCGATCGACGACCGGAGCGTCTTTCGCTCGGGCATCGAGTTGGTGTACGTCACCGCCACGGTGCTCGACTCCAACGGCCGTCTGGTCGAAGGCCTCACGCAGGACGACTTCGAGATCTACGAGGACCGGGACCTTCAGCCGGTCACCTACTTCAGCACCGAGCGCGTTCCGCTCAGCCTCGGCCTCGTACTCGACATCAGTGACAGCATGTACGGGACGCGGATCGACGACGCGCGCGTGGCACTCGATCGCTTTCTCCTGGATCTCCTGGAGCCGACGGACGAAGCCTTTCTGCTGGTCTTCAACCACGAGCCGACGCTCACCGCGGAATGGGCGCTCAGGCCGAGTCGGCTGAGCCCCTCTCTGGAGGACGTGCGCCCCTATGGCGGCACCGCGATGTACGACGCGATGCTCGAGGCGTTGCCGCTGTTTAGCGGCCGGCGTCACCAGCGGGCGGCCATCGTCCTGGTGTCTGACGGCGCCGACACGGCGTCCGACCACCCGGTGCGTGAAGTGCGGCAGCGCCTGCGCCGTAGCGATGCGTTCGTCTATGCGATCGCGATCGATGCGAAAGAGAGCATGCCGATCAACGATCGCGTGAACCCGCAGGCGCTACGGGAGATGACCGACGAGAGCGGGGGGTATACCGAGGTCGTTCTGGATACGGCCGATCTGGCGCCGGCCGCGCAGCGGATTGCCGACGAGTTGAACCACCAGTACACCCTGGGCTACAGCCCGTCGAAGGCCCCCGACGGCCGGTATCGACGGATCCGCGTCCGGATCACCGACCGTGACTACCGGGTCCGGGCGCGGCAGGGCTACGTCGCCACGCCCTAACCCCGGAACTGGGGATGGACCCCTCGGGGCGGGCGCTGAGGAGCGACTATTCCTCGCGGAGCGCGATGATCGGGTCGATCTGGGTCGCGCGGCGCGCGGGCACGATCGAGGCCGCCAGGGCCGCGGCGCTCAAGATCACTGACACCCCCACGAACACGACCGGGTCGAGCGGGCTCACCTCGTACAGCAACAACGCCATCGAGCGCGTCATCACCGTGGCGGCCACCAGCCCCACGCCGATTCCCAGGCCGACGAGGCCCATGCTGTTCACGACGACCAGCCGGCGAGCGTCGCCCGACTCCGCACCCAGTGCCATGCGCAACCCGAGTTCCTTGGTCCGGCGGCTGACCGAGTAGGAGATGACGCCGTAAATGCCGAGCGTGGCGAGCAGCAGCGCCGTGGCGGCGAAGATCGCCATGAGGGCCATGCTGAGACGCGGCAGCGACACCGCCCGCGCCAGGACCTGCCGCATCGTGCTCAGGTCGTAGATAGGCTGCCCGGGGTCGACCGCCCAGACCTCGCGTCGAATCGTGCCCGCGAACTGCAGCGGATCGGTCTCGGTCCGGAGCACGAGCGCCATCCCGTTGAGCGTGGTCTGCCGGAACGGCAGGAAGATCTCCGGCCGAGGCTCGCTGTCGAGACCGTAGTGCTTCAGATCGCCGACGAGGCCCACGATCTCGTTGCGACCGTGCGGGTTCACGACCACCTTGCCGAGCGGGTCCTCGTCGGGAAAGTACCGCGTCGCCATCGTCTCGTTGATGATGGCGACATGCGGCGCCTCGGCGAGGTCGCGCTCGTCGAACCGTCGTCCACTCAGGAGCGGGACCTGCATCGTCGAGAAGTAGCCCGGCGTCGCGATTCGCACATCTGACTGCGGCTCTTCGCCATTGGCCGGCTCCGGGCGGCCGTCGACAGTGAAGGGCAACGCGAGATCGGTGCCGACCGGATGCATCGGTAGCGCCGACGCCGCGGACGCCGAGCGGACGCCGGGCACGGCGCGGAGGCGATCGATTACGCGCTCGAAGAACGTGGCAACCTCGTGCCGCTCCTGGTACTTCGTCTGCGGCAGGTAGATCTGCGCCGCGATGACGTTATTGGGCTCGAAGCCGGGGGAGACCTGGATCAACCGGTTGAAGCTCCGGATCATCAGGCCGGCGCCGACGAGCAGCACCAACGCCATTGCCACCTCGACGACGACCAGGCCATTCAGGACGCGCCGAGCGGTCGGGCTTCCGGTCGAGCCCGAGGCCTCGTTCAGGGTGCTGCGCAGCCGCGCGCGCGACGCCTGAAGGGCCGGCAGCAGCCCGAAGGCGACGGCCACCGCCACCGAGATCGCGAGCGCGAAGAGCAGGACGCCGCCGTCGAGACCGATCTGCTCCATGCGCGGCAGGCTCCCCTCGGGGAGCAGCGGGAGCAGGCGCATGCTCACGAAGGCCAGGAACAGCCCGAGACCGCCGCCGGCGAGGGCGAGCACGAGGCTCTCCGCCAGGATCGGGCGGGCCAGCTGCCACCGGCCGGCACCGAGCGCGGCCCGCACGGCGATCTCCTTCTTGCGGCCCGAGAGGCGTGCCAGCATCAGATTGGCGACATTCGCGCAGACGATGAGGAGCAGGAAGCCGACCGCGCCGGTCAGCATCAGCAGCGCGGGTCGCGCGGCCTCGACCAGCTGTTCGTGCGCCGCGATCACCTCGGCGCTCCAGCCCTCGTTGCTGTCGGCATACTCGGTGGCGATGCGTTCGGCGATGACGCGCATCTCCTCCTGCGTCTGCGCCGGGGTCGTGTCGGCCGTCATCCGGCCGATGACGGTCAGCGACCGCGCCCGCCGCGATCGGCCGTGCATGTCGTTCGGGTCGAAGGACAGCGGCGTCCAGATCTGGGCGTTGCCCGCTGGGGGAAACTCGAAGTCGGGCGCCATGACGCCCACGATCGTGTAGGGCTCGGCATCGAGGTCCATGGTCTCGCCAAGCACGTCGGGGCGGCCCGCGAAATGCCGTTCCCAGAACTGATGGCTCAGGACGACCACGTGATCCTGGCCGGGCGTGGCTTCATCCGTCGCGAAGGTTCGACCGAGTCGCGCCTCGGCGCGCAGGACCTCGAACAGCGACGGGCGGACCTTCAAGCTGGGTACGTCGAGCGGCTGTTCGCTCGCCGCAAAAGTGTAGTCCTCGTGGCGGTACGCCGCCATCGCCTCGACGTTGGTCGCCTGCTCTGCCCAGTCGCCGTAAGTCGGTATCGAGACTTGTTCGAGGGTACCGTCCGGATTGACCTCCCACAGGACCACCAGCCGGTCGGCGTCGTCGTAGGGCAGCGGGTTCAGCAGGACTGCCTTGGTGACGCTGAAGATCGCCGTGTTGGCCCCGATGCCGAGCGTCAGGGTCAGGATGGCGACGATGCTGAAGGTCGGCTGGTGGGTCAGCGCCCTGGCGGCGTAGCGGAGTTCGGTCAAGAAGCTGCGCATGCGACTCCTGCAGCCCGCCGCACACCCCCGTCCTGGCGTGGCGAGCCTGTCATCTAGTGAACGCGAGTGAAAGCCTAGGATACCACGCCGAACGCTGTGCGTAGGCCTCGTTGTCGATGATCTGACCGGTCTCAGCCGGTCTTCGCGACGGGCCGTTCTATGCGTCGGGCATGGCTGCCGCCAGGCTGGCCAGCGTGTCGGCGAGTTGCTTCACGCGGTCGTCGACGTCGGGATCGCTGACGCGCCCGTCCTCGAATGCCTCCTTGGTCGCGTAGACGAAGCGCGGGATGACCAGGCAGCGGAAGTCGAGCATCAGGCTGTTCGCGAGGCCCATCATCGACATGTAGCTGGCGCGGCCGCCGGCGGAGCAGAGGAAGCCGACGACCTTGTTGGTCCACGCCCGGCCGGTTAATTCGACGAGGTTCTTGGTCGCGGCGCTCGCGTCGTAGTTGTAGACCGGCGTGCCGATCAGGACGCCTTTCGCCTGGCGGATCAGCGCGTCGAGATCGGCCACGTGTTCGGCGTTGTAGCTCTCGCCGCCGTCGCAGAGCGGCAGAGGGTGATCGACCAGGTCGATGAATCGCGATTCGTGACCGCCGGTCTGCAGCCACTCGTGTGCCCGCTGGGCGAGGATCCGCGACCGGCTGGTGGGTCGAAGACTGCAGCTGACAACGAGATGCATCGGCGGGCTCCACGGCTGGCGACCGCTGTGTCGGCCGCGCGACCCGGGATAGTAGCACGGCCACCTGGGAAGCAGGAGGCGGAATCTGTGGAGGCTTTGCGGCGTCGATCGGTCTTCGGGCGGCGGTCTACCGTGTCATGTCCATGTGCAGGTCGATTGGCGGGGTGACGCCGACGGTCAGGACGGCGCGCTTCTCGCCGAACTCCGGATGGGAGAAGAGGATCTGTCGGGTGCCGACCGCCACCGGCACCGCGTCGAGTGGCGTGCGGCCGATGGGTGCGCCGTCGATCGACACTTCCGCCCAGGGCTCGGCGCGGAGTGTCAGCTCGCCTGGCGGCAGGTCGATCGTTCGGGCGACGACCGCGCCGGGTTCGACGTCCAGCACGTGGCGCTGCCTGACACCGAGACGCTCGTTGACCACCTCGAACGTGTACGAGCCGGGTGGCACCATGAGCCGGCCGTCCTCGGTCGTGCCGAGGTGCCGGCCGTCCAGCTGGACGTCGAGCTGCACCGGGGCGAACAGCGCGACCCAGCCGGCGTAGATCGCCTCGGAGAGGACGGCCGTCTGACCGGCCATCACCTCGACGGTCCGCTCGATCGTGCCCTGCGGGCTCTCGAACCGCACGACGTGCGCGCCGATCGACAGGTCATCGACCGTGATCGGCGTGCGGCCGACTCTCGCGCCGTCGATCGTCACCCGCGCGCCACTCGGGGTCGACGTCACCTCGAGCTGGCCGACCTCGGCGACCGGCACCGGGGCTTCGAGCGGAACCTCCGCGTTGCGCGCCCCGGCATCGGCGAGGCGCTCGAACGGGCCGGTCAGCGCGGCGGCGGCGAGCCCGACGCTCAGCACGAACAGCGCGGCGATCCGGCCCCGACCCCACCGGGGCCTCGCTGATGGCCGCGGCACCGAGTCGTCGTCGGCCCAGTCGGCCCAGTCGGCCCGGAGGGCGTCGTGCACACCACCGAGTGCCAGCTCGTCCGGACCTTCGTAGCCTGGCGACGAGGCGAGCGGCGCCGCCATCGGCGCGATCTCCGGTTCTGGCTGGCCCGGGTCGGGTGCGGCGACCGCCTGGGGTCGGAGCGTCGCCAGCGGCGTGGCGGGCCGGGCCACGGGCGGCTGAGGTGGCGGTGCCGGCTCGACTGGCGCGACCAGTTCATCACTGGTTCCGATGTCGGTCTGTGACAGCTCCGCGCCGCTGTCGTCGTCGCCGATGCGCCCGAGGAACCTCCGGAACGACACCCGCGAAGCGCCGGCCGGAAAGTCCTCGGTCAAGATCAGGTCGAACGACACGCGCGCTTCCGAGAGGCTGGCGAAGCCCCGACTAGAGCGAAGGGAGAGCGCCCGTGCGAACCAGGCGTGCAGGCTTGCCGGCAGCGGGCGAGTGGTGCCTAGCCCCGTGCGCAGCTCGGCCGCACCCAGAACGACTTCGAACTCCTCTGGCCCCTCGTCTCCGCCGAGTAGCCGGCCGCGGAGCAGCCCGAGTGAGATGATTGCGAGTTGGGCGATGTCGGTGCGTTCGTCGAATGCGGGGTCGCGACGGGAGACCGGCATGGCGATCCGGGCGTCGCGCCACCAGCGTGCGGTCGAGAATCGCAGCCGCTCCAGCGCCGGCGTGAGCGCGTGCTCCGTCACGATGACCCGCGCTCGGCGAGTGACGATGATGCGATCGGGTGAGAGCGCGCCGTGCGTGAACCCGGTCGCTTGACGGAACGCATCGACGCCGGCCAGCAGGCGCTTGGTCAGATACAGTGCCGAGTCGGCATCCAGAACGGCCTGTCGGTCGTCAGCGCGATCGAAGAGTTCGGAGAGCCGAGTGCCCGGAACGTGGTCCGAGATCAGGACGAGCCGCCCGGGCGGCCCCGTGACTTCCCGGATCCGGGCGAAGCTGCGATGGCGAAACGTCGACAAGGCGTTGACGCGGGCCTCCAGCGCCGGGCCGAACGCCCCCAGTTCGGGGCGCAGGTGGAGCGCTTCGAGCGTCCGCACGTGCTGGCGGTCGAACACCAGCGAACGCTCGCCCAATCCATCGCGAAATCCGGTCGACGAGAACGTGAGATGCGTTGCGGCTGACACAGGTGACCTCGGTGGGCGGTCCACGGTCCGGACCTGCCATCCGAGATGGTGCAACTGGCTCTCCAGGTCGTCAGCGGCGAGCCGAGCACCACAACTGATGTGTTCTCAGTGAGTTACAAGGTTGATCGTTCGAGGGCGACCCGTGCCAGGCGACGCCCGCCTTACAGGAATGTCACCGGCCGACCAGAACCGTAAGCGCGCCCGCACGGAAGCGGGCGGATACGACGTCCGCACGATCGACTTTCGTGGATCCGGCTGACGGATCTGGCGTTCCGGGCCAATCTGGCGCCCGAGCCAACGCCCGCGCGGCCGCTTCCGTCTAACGACTTGACGTGTGGGCCTCTGGCTTCGGCCCTCCGGAGGGACAGGGATGAGCGTGCAAGAGAAGATCGGTGGTGTGGGGATCGTCGCTGTCGCGACGATCGTTCTTGGGCTGGCGTCGCCGACGGTGGCGCAGCAGTTGGAAGACGAGTTCGTGCGGACACTCGAGGTGACGGGGCAGGTCGACCTCGAGGTCAGCACCGGCGCTGGCAGCATCTCGGTGCGGACCGGAGCGGATGGTAGCGTCCGCGTCGAGGGTCGCATCCGCGCGCGTGACTCGTCTCGCTACACGACGGCCGAGTTGCAGCGGCGCATCGATGCGATCGTGGGCAATCCGCCGGTCGAGCAGCAAGGCAACGCCGTACGGGTCGGCGATCTCGATGAGGACGCGCGGTGCGGCCTCAGGATTAGCTACGAGTTGGTCGTGCCGGAAGCGACCTCGCTGCGTTCCCAGTCGGGTTCCGGCAGCCAGACGATTGATGATCTCGCTGGGCCGGTCGAGGCGGCGGCCGGGTCGGGCAGCCTGACCATCGGGCGAATCGGTGGCCGCGTCACGGCGCACGCCGGCTCGGGCTCGATTCAGGTGGACGCCGCACGCGGTGCCCTCGAGGTCAGCACCGGCAGCGGATCGATCCGGGCGTCGGAGGTCGACGGCGGCATCGAGTCATCGAGCGGTAGCGGCAGCGTGGAGCTCGAACAGATCGGTGCCGGCGACGTCTCGGTCCGAACCGGGTCGGGCAGCATCCGGGTCCGTGGTGTCGACGGTGCCCTGGAGGTGCGCACGGGCAGTGGCAGCATCGTCGCGGACGGCGGGATGGGTGGAGACTGGCGGCTGGAATCCAGCTCGGGCGGCATCCGCGTCGCCTTGCCCGACAATGCAGCGTTCGAACTCGATGCTCGGACGAGTTCGGGCCGCATCAACTCCAGGTATCCGATCACCGTGGTCGGTTCGCTCAGCGGCCGGCAGCTGCGAGGTGAGGTTGGCGGCGGCGGTCAGCTCTTGGAACTGCGGACCACTTCGGGCGCGATCCGGATCGAGTAGTTGCTGAAGACGCGCGAAGTGACCCGGCCCCGGCGTTCCGAGGCGCCCCTCGATCGGGTCGTCGAGACGCCCTGGCCGCCGCGTTGAAGGCGCGCTCTCTCTACAGCGAGAAAGCTGGGGCGTGCCAGGCGCCGAGCAGCCGGCGGAGCAGCGCGAGTTGTCCCAGATGGTAGGCGTTGTGGTCGGCTACCACGAACGCCTCCCGAAGAATGGTCTGCCCCGTCCCGTGTGGAATCCTCGCCGACAGGTCGGTTGCCGGGTCGGCCACGAGCTGCTGCATCCGTTCCAGGTCTTCCGTGAAGCGGGAGACCGTGCCGGCCCAGGCCGCGTCATCGAGTGCCGGGTTGTCGGGCGGCCAGTAGTCGTCGGGGAACCGGGGCTCGACGTAGTCGGACTTCTCGCAGAAGTCCAGGATGTCGCGCTGCGCGATCCGCATATGCTCGATCAGTTGCCATGCCGAGTGGGCCGCACCGGCGGGCCGTCGGGTCCGCCCGTCGGTGGGCCAGTCGTCGATCACCGCATCGAACGCGAGGTGGGCACCCTTCCCGGACAGCAACGCGATGACATGCGCGCGAAGGTCGGCGTCAGTCGTCATGGGGTTCGCTCCTCACTCCCGGCTCACTCCATTCCCGGCGGGATGAAGCGCCCGTCGGCGGCGGTCCAGCCGCCGTCGACGAAGAGCACCGTGCCGGTCACGTAGCTCGCGGCATCCGAGGCCAGAAAGATCACCGGCCCGACCATCTCGTCGGGCGACGCCCAGCGGCCCAGCACGCTCTTCGATGCGTAGGCGTCGTACCAATCGCGCTGGGCCTTGATCGGGGCGGTGAGCGGCGTTTCCACGACGCCCGGGGCGACCGCGTTCACACGGACCCCCGATGGCCCCAGCTCGGCGGCGGCCGCGCGGGCGAGCTGCACGAGCCCGGCCTTCGTGGCGGCGTAGACCGATTGACCGGGCTCGACCACCTGAGACCGGATCGAGGAGAACAGGACGATGCTGCCGCCGCCGCTCGCCACCATCGGCCGGGCCACGGCGCGCAGCACGTTGAAGTTGCCCTTCAAGTTCAAACCGACCACGGCGTCGAACTCCTCGGGCGTGTAGTCGAGTAGCCGCTTGCGCACATTGATGCTCGGCGTGCAGACGGCGATGTCGACGCGCCCGTGGGCCGCGACGATGCCGGCGACGGCGGCGTCGACCGCCGCCGGATCGGTGATGTCGACCGTGGCCGATTCGGCCGTCAGCCCTTCGCCACGCGCCACGTTCGCGACGGTCGTGGCGCCATCGCCGTCAACGTCGAGACAGTGCACCGCCGCGCCGTGCCGCGCGCAGCCGAGTGCGACCGCTTCGCCGATCCCGGACGCGGCGCCGATGATGGCGGCGACCTTCCCCTCGAGTCCGAACATGCGTCTCCCTCGTGTCACGTGCCACTCCCTGTCTGTTCGGCCCAGATCCGGGCGGCGCCGACCACCGTCGCGGTCAGCACCGAGATGACGAGCCCTACCAGTGCGGGCGTGATGACGCTGGTTGACGAGGCGTCCGCGCTCAGCGAGGTCACCAGCACGGCCGTCACGCCGGTCACGATGGCAGCCAGGACTTCCGGCGTGCGGACGGACGGCAGATAGAGACCGGCCATCAGCGGTACGAAGAGACTGACGCTGAGCAGCGTGTAGAAAATGCTCATCGCGTCGACGATCGATTCCGAGGCGATGGCCAGCGAGACGCCCAGGCCGCCGCCGACGGCCGCCGCCCATCGGGCCACCCGCAGCACCGACGCATCGTCGGCGTCGGGCGAGAGATACCGGCGGTACAGATCCTGGCTGAGCGAGGTGGCGAGCATGAACAGGATCGCGTCGGCCGAACTGACCTCGGCTGAGAACAGCGCGGCCAGGCCGAGGCTGCCCACGACCGGTGGCACCGAGGCCATGAGCAACGTGGGCAGGGCCAAGCCGGGGTTGTCGAGGCCGGGATGGGCTGCGCGGGCCGCGGCGCCGAGCAGGGGCGGGACGCACGCGAAGAGCAGGAGCGCGAGTGCGTTCGCGCCCACGCCGATGCGGACCGCCCGGTCGTCGGCGGCGCTGTACACCTTCTGGAGCAATCCTGGCGACACGATGAACGCCGGCACCATCATCGGGACGAGAATCCATCCGCTCCCGGGACCGCGCCAGACGTTCCACTGGTCGGCGTCGCCCGCCGCGGTGACGACCTCCCAGCCGCCGACCGCGTCGATCGAGAGGGGAAGGGCGAGCGCGAAGCCCACCAGCAGGACGACCAGCTGAATGAGGTTGACGCGGGCGGTTGCCGCGATGCCGCCCGCGGAGAAGTAGATCGTCATGACGATGCCGCCGATGAGACAGCCGGCGGCCTTGGGCAGGCCAATGGCTGCGTCCAGGACGAACGCCAGCGCCATGAGCTGAGCGGCCAGGATGGCGAGCGAGCCGATCCACAGCAGCATCGTGATCACGACCCGGACCTCTGGGCTGTAGCGCAACTCCAGGAAGTCGCCGACCGTCCGAAGGTCCTGGCGGGCGGCGATTGCCCTGATGCGGGGGCCGATCCAGAATGCCAAGGCGATCGACCCGAGGCCGGCCGACCCCACCCACCACCAGGCACTGAGGCCGGCGGTGTAGCCGAGGCCCGCGGCGCCGACAGTCGATCCGGCGCCGATGTTGGCGGCGAGCATCGTCGAGAAGAGCAGGCCCGGTCCGAGCCTCCGGCTAGCCACGAAGAAGTCGCGCGTGCCGCGAACACGTCGGGCGTACCACAGCCCGGCGCCGATCAGGCCGGCCGCATAGACGAGCAGTAGCGTGAGGTGGGAATTCACGGGCGCGCGCCGTTGAGGTCGCGCGCCGCGGGATAACCCGCGAGTCCGGTTGCCTGCTGGGCGGCGCGGACGATTGCTTCGGCCATGACGTCGGCCGCCAGCGCGCCGATGGTCCCCACGTTGGCCGTGCCGTCCCATGCTCCGGTGCCGACAGCGAAGATCGTGTCGCCATCGCCGGGCGTGTGGACCGGCACGATCGCGCGGGCGTACCCGTCATGGGCCATCTGGGCGATCTTCGTCGCCTCGGGCTTCGAGAGCGCGGCGTTGGTGGCGACGACGCCGATCGTCGTATTCTCGACCGGACGCGACGTCACCTCTCCCGTGCGAAGCAGGCGGCGCGCGTCGGCGAGCCCCAGGCCGTCCTCGGTCCGGACACCCGCCACGACCTCGCCGGTCGCAGGGTCGATGACGTCACCGACGGCGTTCACCGCGACGAGCGCGGCAACGGTGAGGCCGGTCTCCAGTCGGATCGACGCAGTCCCGATACCGCCCTTCATGGCGCGTGCCGAGCCTCGCAGCTTGCCGATCGTGGCGCCGGCGCCGGCGCCCACGCTGCCCTCGCCGACGGTCCCCGTCGACGCGGCCATGGCCGCGCGATAGCCGCAGTCGGCGGTCGGGCGGATCTGGGGGGCGCCGCCGACGCCGAGGTCGAACAGGATCGCCGCGGGGACGATCGGCACCGGGGCCAGTCGGGTCGGGTAGCCGATGCCGCGCTCCTCCAGGTACCGGACGACGCCGCTGGCCGCATCGAGTCCGAACGCACTGCCGCCCGACAGGACGATGCCGTGCACCATGGCGACGGTGTTCACCGGGTCGAGCAGGGCGACTTCGCGACTGCCGGGCGCACCGCCGCGCACGTCCACGCCTCCGACCGCACCGCCCTCGGTCAGGATGACGGTGCACCCGGTGGGGCGCTCGGTGAGCGTATGGTGCCCGACCTTGACACCGTCGACGGCCGTCAGGCCGCGCGTGGCGACGTCGGACTGGGCCCACATGGCGGGTGCGTTCAACACCGCGAGCGCCGCAAGGAGCAGCGGTGCGCCGGTCCGACTGGCATCCCTCATCGGCTGGATGATACCCGATGGCAGCTGGCAGCCCGTGGTGAAAGTGCCGTTGCATTTGACCGCCAATCCATCCCGCCACAGGCGGCGCTTGGCTTCTCATCAACGGGGTCGAATACTGCCGGTATGCTCGCTCTTCGCGCCTGGCGGGGCGGCCTCGGCGCTCTCGGTGGCACACGGCACTTTCACCGCGGGCTGCCAGGCCTGCTTGCTAGAATGATCGCTGCCCGTGCCGACGCCACAGCAGCTGGATCGCGTTCTCCGAGAGGTCGAAGCGGTCGGCGACCAACTGGTCGAGTTCGCCGCAACGCTCGTCCGGATTCCCACCGTCAACCCGCCCGGGGACCACTACGTGGAGTGCGCCGGCGTGATCGGCCAGCGATTGACGGCGCTCGGTTTCGAGGTCGAGCGGATCGAGGCGACCGGACGCCCCGAACACACGGCGGCACATCCGCGGGTCAACGTGGTCGGCCGTCGCGAGGGCCGTGCCGCGCGGCCGCTGCTGCACCTCAACGGACACTTCGATGTCGTGCCGGCGGGTGAGGGCTGGACCGTCGACCCGTTCGCCGGACTCATTCGGGACGGGCGGCTCTACGGCCGGGGCAGCGCGGACATGAAGGCCGGGTTGGCCGCGGCGATCTACGCGGCGGACGCGGTCCGGCGTGCCGGTGTCGATCTGACCGGGTCGCTCGAGGTCAGCGGCACGGTCGATGAGGAAAGCGGCGGCCTGGCCGGTGTCGGATGGCTCGCGGAGCACGGCCGGCTGGCGGCGTCACGGACCGACTTCGTCATCATTCCGGAACCGTTCGGCGTCGACCGCGTCTGCCTCGGACACCGCGGCGCCTACTGGTTCGATGTCGTCACGCATGGCCGGACCGCGCACGGCAGCATGCCGTTCCTCGGCGAGAGCGCCATCGATGCGATGAGCCGGGTGCTCGACGCGGTGCGCGACGAGCTGACGCCGCAGCTGGCCGAGCGCGAGACGGCCATGCCGGTCGTCCCGGACGGTGCCCGCCGACCGACGATCAACGTGAACGGCGTCTTCGGCGGTCAGGGTGACGCGGCCGGGCAGACGCCGTGTGTCGCCGACCGATGCCGGGCGACGTTCGACCGACGATTCCTTATCGAAGAAGGCTTCGAGGCCACGCGGGCGGAGGTGGTGGCGCTGCTGGAACGGGCCGCGTCTCAGGCCCCTGCGTTCCGATACGAGCTGGCGGACCGACTCGTCGTTCATCCGGTGCAGACCGCCGCGGATGCGCCCCTCGTCGCCGCGATCGAGGCGGCCGTCACCGAAGTGACCGGCGGCTCGGCGGCGCGCGTTGCGAGTCCGGGGACCTACGACCAGAAGCACGTGGCGCGCCTGGCCGGCGTGGAGCAGTGCGTGGCGTACGGGCCCGGCGCCCTGGAGATGGCCCATCAGCCCGACGAGTACTGCGCCCTCGACGACCTGATCGCCGCCGCGAAGGTCATGGCGCTGGCGATCGTGCGACTGGTCGGGTGACGGTCGGGAGACGATCGAGATGGCGGCCTGGTACGGACCGCTCGCGGATCTCGTGGTGGCCGTGCACGCGGCGTTCGTGCTCTTCGTCGTCTCTGGCGGCCTGCTCGTCTTCCGGCGCCCGGCAATCGCGTGGGTGCACCTGCCGGCGGTCGCCTGGGGCGTTGGGATCGAGTGGGTCGGCGGGATCTGCCCCCTGACGCCGCTCGAGCAGTGGCTGCGCAGCCGGGCGGGCGACGTCGGCTACTCGGGTGACTTCGTCCAACACTACCTGCTACCGGTTCTCTATCCGGCTGGGTTGACGCGCGAGATCCAGATCGTGCTTGGCGCGGTCGCGCTCGCTGTGAACGTCGGGCTGTACGCCTGGTGGTGGCGGGGCCGGCGCGGCGGGCCTGTGGGATAATGAAGGGTCCGTCGGCGGACAGTCCGAAACATTCCCGCCTGGCCAGCGTATGCAAGTGAAGATGCCGTCTGAGTTCGGTAGGCGCGTGGTGCCTCCGATCGCCCGATCGGTGGTGGTGGCGGGCGTGGCCGTGGCGGCCGCGCTGACCGCGTCAGCGTGCACCGGCGACGGGCCGTTGGACAGGGACGCACGGGACGTCGACCGAGCGCCCGTCGAGGCGGGTGCGCCGGCGTCGTTGCCGGCGACGGACGCCGACCGACCGCGCATCGTCGTGCTGGGCGACAGCCTGACGGCCGGCCTGGGCGTGGACCCGCACGAGGCGTTTCCGGCCCGTTTGCAGGGGAAACTCGCCGCGGGCGGGTACGCGCACGAGATCGTCAATGCTGGCGTCTCCGCCGACACGACCGCCGGAGGTCTGAGACGGCTGGCGTGGTCGCTCGACGGTGACGTGCGGGTCGTGATCGTAGCGCTCGGCGGGAACGACGGGTTGCGCGGACTGGCCGTGGACGAGATGAAGCAGAATCTGACGGAGATTATCGAGGGTGCCCAGGCCTACGGTGCGCGCGTGCTCCTGACGGGCATGGAGGCGCCGCCGAACTACGGCGCGTTCTACACGACCGCATTTCGCGACACGTTCCGGGATCTGGCAGACGCGTTCGGCCTTGCCTTCGTGCCGTTCCTGCTGAACGGCGTGGCGGGTCACGCCGAGCTGAACCAGGCCGACGGCATCCATCCGAACGCCGAGGGTGCGGGCAAGGTAGCCGATCTGGTCTGGCTGACGCTCGAACCGATGCTGGCGGAGGGTGGCCCGACGACATGATCGAACTGCGCGGCGTCTCGAAGACCGTGATGAGCGGCGACCAGCCGCTCACGATCCTCCATCCGCTCGACCTCCATATCCCGTCGGGGCAGTGCGTGTCGATCGTCGGTCCGTCCGGGAGCGGCAAGTCGACGCTGCTCGGGCTGATCGCCGGCCTGGATGCGCCGACGACGGGCCAGATTCTGATCGACGGCGTCGATATCACGAGGCTGGGAGAGGATGCGCTGGCCGGCCTGCGCGGGTCGAAGATCGGTTTTGTGTTCCAGTTCTTTCACCTGATTCCGTCGCTCAACGCGTTCGAGAACATCTTGGTGCCGCTCGAGATCGCAGGCCAAGCGGGCGCGCGGCAGAAGGCGGAGGGGCTGCTGGCGGAAGTGGGCCTCGTCGATCGGGCGCATCACTATCCGTCGCAGCTGTCGGGTGGGGAGCAGCAGCGGATTGCGATCGCGCGCGCGCTGGCCAACGACCCGCCGATCCTGCTGGCCGACGAGCCGACCGGCAACCTCGACAGCGCCAACGGGCACCACATCGTCGAAATCCTTCTCGACGTGAACCGCCGTCGAGGCACCACGGTGGTGCTGGTCACCCACGACACCGAGCTGGCCGAGATCACCGAAGTGACCCTCACGATGCGCGACGGCCGGACCGAACGCCGCGAGGTCGCGCGAGCCGCCGCGCCGGTCTCTCCGGTCTCTCAGGAAGCGTAGCACCGCGCCGATGCCCACGCCGCCGACGACGTCACTCAGCTTCGTACTCAAGATGTTGGTGCGTGAGATCCGCGCCTCCTGGAAGCGACTGGTCTTCTTCTTCGTCTGCGTGGCGATCGGCGTGGGCGCCATCATCGGTGTCCGTTCCATCATCCAGAGCGCTCGCGGCGCACTGCTGCGCGAGTCGCGGACGCTGCTGGCCGCCGACGTGCTGGTACAGAGTCGCGAGGCCTGGACCGACGAGGCCCGAGCGCTCGTCGATGCCCGGCTCGATGCGGCGCCCGTCCTCGAGCGCATCGAGTCGGTCGAGACCGCGACGATGGTCAGACCAGCCGATCCGGCCAAGGCGGTTGCGAAGATGGTGGAGCTTCGCGGCGTGGAATCCGGGTTCCCCTTCTACGGCGAGCTGGAGCTCGCGAGCGGCGCGACGTTCGCGCCCGAGATGCTGGCCGACTACGGTGCGCTGGTGCGGCCGGAACTGCTGGCTCAGCTCGATGTCGAGGTCGGCGACGAGATCGTGATCGGCGACGACGTTTACGAAATTCGCGGCGTCGTGCTGCTGGAGCCCGGGCATCAACTGAGCGCCTTCAGCCTGGGGTCGCGGGTCCTGGTGAGCCATGACGCGCTCGTTGACAGCGGCCTGCTGGCCTTCGGGAGTCGCGCGCGATATCAGACGCTGGTGCGGATCGACGAGGCATCGATCGATCCGCTCGTCGATCAGTTCCGAGAAGATTTCGAGGGGACCCGGCTGCGCGCCTGGTCGTATCACAGCACGGAGAACCGCGTTTCGCGGAACCTGCGGCGGGCCGAGAACTACCTGAGCCTGATCGGCTTCGTGATCGTGATTCTCGGTGGCATCGGGGTCTGGAGCGTGATGCGCGTCTTCATCCAGCAGAAGCTCCGGAGCATCGCGATTCTGAAGTGTCTCGGCGCGACGACACCGCAGTTGCTCGCCGTTTACGTCCTGCAAGTGCTGGTGCTCGGGCTGGGCGGTAGCCTGCTCGGTGTCGCGATCGCCAGTACGGCGTTGCAGGCGGTCCCGACCAACGTGGTCGAGGGCTACGGCGAGATCACCTACGGTCTGACGAGCTCGGCGGTCGTGCAGGGTGCCGGGATCGGCGTGCTGGTCTCCTTGCTGTTCGCCCTGGTTCCGCTTCTCGATGTCCGCCACGTGCGACCGCTCCTGCTGCTGCGCGAGACCGGCGCCCGCCTGACGACCTCGATCGACTGGGTGCGCGTGGCCGCGATCGGGTCGATCACCGCGGCGCTGGTGCTGGTAGCGAGCTGGCAGGCCGACTCGTGGCGTGTCGGCGCCTACGTGAGCGGCGGGTTCGCCGGCGTCGCGGTCGTGCTGCACTTTGCGGCGGCCGGGCTGGTTCGGGTCGTCGCGCCGCTCAGTCGGATCGCCTGGTTCCCGCTCAGGCACGCCGTCATCAGCCTCGGTCGGCCGGGCAACCAGACCCGCACGATTCTGCTGGCGGTGGGGCTCGGGAGCTTCTTTCTCATCGGCGTTCGGGCGCTGCAGGTGAATCTGCTGCAGGAGTTCGCGCTGGAGATGCGCGAGGACGCGCCCGACATGTTCCTGCTCGACATTCAGCAGGACCAGGCTGACGGTGTGCGCGAGATCCTCGAGGCCGCCGCCCCGGGCGAGGCCCCGGCCTTGCTGCCGGTGCTGCGCGGACGGGTGACGGGCGTGGAGACCGACGAGGTCGATCTCGACGGCGCGGAGGACGTGCGGGGGCGAGGTTCGCTCGGGCGCGAGTACGTCGTGACCTATCGCGACGCGCTCGAGGAGAACGAGCGGTATCTCGACGGCGGGCCATGGAGTGACGACACCTCCGTGACCGAGGTCTCCATCGAGGAGAGCATCCGGGAGCGGTTCGACATCGACGTTGGGAACACCATCCGCTTCGAGGTGCTCGGTCGGACGATCCGAGCCCGCGTGGCGAGCGTGCGCGAGGTGCAGTGGAACGACACCCGGCGCGGCGGCTTCATGTTCGTGTTCCGCCCCGATGCGTTCACGACCGCGCCCCATTCTTACATCGCCATGGCGCGCGGCCCGAACGAGATGGACACGCGCGGGCGCCTGCAGCGCGATCTGGTGGCCCGCTATTCGAACGTGTCGATCATCGACGTGCGCGATGTTATGTCGGCCGCCAAGGAGATCATCGATGGCGTGACCCTGGCCATTTCGGTGGTCGGCGCGATCACGGTGTTCACGGGCATGCTCATCCTGATCGGATCGGTGGCGATGACGAAGTTCCAGCGTCTCTACGAAGCCGCCATCTTCAAGACACTCGGCGCCAACAGCCGGACGATTGCGACAATGCTCTTGCTCGAATACGGCGGCCTGGGCACGCTCGCCGGCCTCGTGGGGTCGGCAGGCGCCGTGATGCTGACCTGGGCGCTGAGCCGCTACCTCCTCGAGATCGCCTGGAACCCCGCCTTCGCGCAGAACATCGGCGGCATCGCGACCACTGCGGTCGTGGTCGGTGCCGTCGGCGTGCTGTCGAGCCTCGATGTATTACGCCGCCGACCGTTGGCGACACTGCGCGCCGAGTAGCGCCCGACGGCCGGCTACATCGGCAGCACGGTCCGTGATAGCATCAGCAGTTATTGCCCTGAGTGAATCGGGCTCGGGAGACCGCGAATGAACGTATCCGGATATAAGGACGCGTTGCTGCGCAAGCGCGCGGAGATTCTGTCGGAAGGCAGCGCCAAGCCGCTGCAGACGACGATGGACAACAACACGCGACAGGGCGACCTGGCCGATCAGGCCAGCGGCACCAACGAGGTGCACATTCAGCTGAAGCTGAAGCAGACCGACGCGAAGATCCTGCAAGCGATCGAAGAGGCGCTCTATCGGATCGAGAAGGGCACCTTCGGCGAATGTCGGGATTGTGGCGAGGAGATCGCTCCGCCGCGATTGAATGCCATCCCCTGGACGCGGGTCTGCATTTCCTGCAAGGAGAAGCAGAGCGCCTGACGCCTCGGCGTGATGCCTCATGCCCGAGTCGCGGCCGGTCGCCGTCGCCCTTGGGAGCAACCTCGGCGACCGGCAGGCCCATCTCCACCATGCGGCCGCTCGGTTGGGCCAGGTCCTGACTGACCTGAGCGTCTCGGCCTTCGTCGAGACGGCGCCGGACGGCGGGGCGCCCCAGCCGCACTATCTGAACGCGGCCGCCGTGGGGCGGAGTGCCGCACCGCCGGGCGACCTGCTTGCTGGCCTCATGACGATCGAGGGCGAGCGCGCGAGGACCCGACCGTTCCCGCGCGCGCCCCGCACGCTCGATCTCGACCTGATCCTCGTGGGCGACCTGGTCGTCACGTCTCCCGACCTCGAATTGCCGCACCCGAGGTTCCGCGACCGGCGGTTCGTCCTGGAGCCGTTGGCCGAGATCGCCCGCGACCTGGTCGACCCCGTCACCGGCCTGACCGTCGCCGACTTGCTCGCGCGGCTGTAGATGTGGCGGGTCCTGTCGCCGGCCTTCCCCCACTGGTGCTCGACCTGCGCCCATCGGCCCCAGGGCTTGGCCTCCGCGCCCGCGGGGGCCCCCGGTCCGGCGCCACCCGCCGGCACCGATGATGCCCTTCCGAGCGTGTAGGGCTGCGAGCTATTCGAAGCGAAGAGATTCGATCGGGTCGAGGCTGGCGGCCTTTCGGGCCGGATAGAAACCGAAGAAGATGCCGGTGATCGCCGCGAACCCGAAGGCCACGACGACCGCGTCGGGCGAGACGGTCGTGGGCCATTCGAGGAACTGCGTGATCCCCCGCGACAGCCCCACGCCCAGGCCGATGCCGATCGAGCCGCCGAAGAGGCTCAGGACGATCGCTTCGACGAGGAACTGGAAGAGCACGTCCTTGCCCTTGGCGCCGACGGCCATTCGGAGGCCGATCTCCCGTGTCCGCTCGGTCACCGACACGAGCATGATGTTCATGATGCCGATGCCGCCGACCAGTAGGGAGACGCCGGCGATGCTCGCCAGCAGGCTGGTCATCGTGCGGGTCGTCTCGCTCCTGACGCTCGCCATCTCCTCGAGGGTCCTGACGCGGAAGTCGTCCTCATCGCCGGGAATCAGGCCATGCTGCACCCGCAGCAGGGCGGCGATCTCCTCGGAGACCGCGATCGTCTCCGGGGCGGAGATCGCCGACACGGTGATGCTCTGGATGTAGCGGATTCCGCGAAGCTTCTTCTGGACCGTCGTGTACGGCATGAAGATTGTGTCGTCCTGATCCTCGCCGAACGATCCAGGCCCCTTGACGGCCATCACGCCGATCACCTTGAACGGATGCTTCCCGAGCCGGATCGTCTGGCCGACCGGATCGGCGCCCTCGCCGAAGAGCGTATCGCGGACGATCGTGCCGAGGACCGCCACCTTGGCCGCCGCGGCGACGTCGGTCTCCGAGAAGAACGTGCCGAACTCGGTCGGCCAGAACCGGATCAATGGCAACTCGACGTCGGTGCCCTGGACGCGGGTCGACCAGTTCTGGTTGCCGAAGACGACCTGAGTGCGGGTGTTCGTGCCGGCGGCGACATACTGCACGCCCGGAACCTGCTCCCGGATCGCCCGGGCGTCGTCGACGGACAGCGTCGTCGCCGATCCCCAGCCACGGCGCACGCCCCCCGACGACCAGTTGCCGGCCGAGACCGTAATCATGTTCGTCCCGGCCGACTTGATCTGATCCTCGATCGACTGCTGGGCGCCGCTCCCGAGCGCCACCATCGTGATGACCGCGGCGACGCCGATGATCATGCCGAGCATCGTGAGGCCCGTCCGCATCTTGTTGCGCCCGAGCGCCTTGATGGCGACCCTTAGGATCATGAAGAGCGACATGTCAGGCCCCTGTCTTGACCGGCTCGGCCGATTCCCGATCGAGCTCGATATCCACA
>CEQE01034291.1_pt1 | contig 26711 bp, 21 predicted proteins | sample 356201 | NCBI WGS metagenome assembly CEQE01 (sample SAMEA2619970, study PRJEB7988) | marine metagenome | biome: marine biome (ENVO:00000447); feature: mesopelagic zone (ENVO:00000213) & marine oxygen minimum zone (ENVO:01000065); material: "saline water (ENVO:00002010), including plankton...
GGGGAATTCTCTTCCTAAATTCCCCCTTAAAAAAGGGGGATAGAGGGAGTTGTAATTTTGATTATCGGCAAAGCTGAGCTTAGCTCTGCCATACATGGCCTCAACCCTTCGGGCGGCTTTCCTTAGGAAACTGCCCAATTCGGTTTTCCGTACCGAAAGTGTTTAGCGAGCGCATTCACCGCAGCTTGCTGCGGGGTTAGCGAGTGAACTTAAAATAAAATCATACTCTACACTGAAGCTCTGCTACGAGGAGCTTCAATTGTGGTTGCGGCCCTGCCGCTCTGCGGTTAATAAGAAAAAGTATTTATAAATATGAAAACTGCAAAACAAAATTATCAAATCATCAAGGAGCTGGAATCTAAAGCAATAGAAAACCGGCCGCTTGATAATGAAGAAGCTGTTTTTCTCTCCAACCTGAATGACCAGGATATTTTTGACCTAATTGCTTCTGCTAACCGTATCAGGGAAAAGTTTAAAGGTAAAAAAATCAGTCTTTGTTCTATTGTAAACGCAAAGTCAGGACGCTGTCAGGAAAACTGTATTTTTTGTTCCCAATCTATCCATTTTAAAACAAACATTGATGAATACCCTTTGATTAATAGTGAAGAGATACTTCAAAAGGCTGATGAAGCCTTAAGCCATGGAGCTCAGAAGTTTGGAATAGTTACAAGCGGCAAGACACTTAGCACAGAGCAGGAATTAAATGAAATCTGCAAGACCATTAAAACACTTAAAGAAGACGGCAAAATCCACCGTTGTGCTTCACTCGGAATGTTAGGCCGTGTCGAATTAATAAAACTAAAAGAAGCGGGTCTTGAAGAGTATCATCATAATCTCGAGACCGCGCGAAGTTATTTCCCGAAAATTTGCACAACACATAACTATGAAGAAGACGTCGAGACAGTAAAGACAGCAAAATCCATCGGCCTCAGAACCTGCTGCGGTGGAATTTTTGGATTAGGCGAGTCTCCTGAACAGCGAATAGAGTTAGCTTTTACATTAAGAGAATTAGACGTCGATTCCGTGCCGATAAATTTTTTGCATCCCATTAAGGGAACCGGGACAGAAAACCTTCCTCCATTAAAGCCGCTTGAGATTCTAAAGATCATTGCCATCTATCGTTTTCTACTCCCCGCGAAAGACATAAAAATTGCGGGGGGGAGAGAGCATAACCTGAGAGATTTTCAATCAATGATCTTCGCCGCCGGAGCAAATTCTACCATGGTAGGAAATTACTTGACTACCAAAGGCAGGGCTTATCAGGACGATTTACAGATGATCAAAGACATGGGCTTAGAACCGGTCTCCAATGGATTTAAAATCTCTTAAAATCGGGCTGTCCGAGAACAATGAAAGGGAGCATGTTGTCATTCTGAGCGATGCGAAGAATCTCATGTTTTCAATACGTTGCCAGTAGGAGATTCTTCGGCAAAGCCTCAGAATGACATTTTCGGACAGTCTAATATCAGGATTAGAGTTCATCATAGGAGTGTTAATCCCTAGTGTACTCGCCCCTTATGTCATTCTGGTTCCCAATCAAGTTGGGAATGACATTACCTGATCGGGAATCTAGTTGAGCACTGATCGCTGGGGTTCGTTATTCTCCTTGGTCTTACCTGCCTGTGTTAATTCGTACCCCCATTGCAGAATTGCAAAAATATCAGCCTATATTGGATAAATTTGCAATATCGCATTATAATCAATGGTTATAACTCCTAATTCAATAGCAAAATCACTTGACAAAAGATGTCATACATTGTAAACATGCCGTATGGTTTTCTATGAAAGTGAAATCAAAAAGGCCGTAAAAAAAGGAACTATCCCCAAAAATGTATTTAAAAGATTTGATAATGTGTTTATTTCTTTAGATATTACAAATGATTTAGCTCTTTTTGATATTAAAAAATTAAAGTCATCGGGGGAAAAAACTTACTATCGATTGAGGAAAGGAAAGTATAGAGCTTTTTTTTTGTCGAAAAGAAAAATTACTATGTAATTTCATTAGCTAAACGCGAGGAGGTATATAAAAAATGGGGGTAGTTTCGGTTAGATTTAACAAAGAGGAAGAAAAAATAATAAAAAAACTGTCGGACCATTTTCATGCTGATAAGTCAGCATTAATAAAAAAATCCTTATATGAGCTTTATGAAAATATGGAGGATATTAGTATAATAAAAAAATATGAGGCAAAAGAGAAAAAAGGGAAAGTTGCATTTTTCACTGCTGATAAGATTTTAACGCATGATTAAAAGGTAAGGAGTTATAACCATCGCATCAAGACAGACGTGAAACAGCTTGTCGCCGTTCTATGCTTTGTCAGCTATCAAAGCTTTTCTGATATTCTATCGCATTCCAGTTAAGTTTCACGCTGCCTACGCGTGTCGTTAGATAAAAGGGGTCATCTTTCCTTGACTACATATATTTTAAAGCAGCAGTCAAATATCAATAAATCAGTTGTCGGGTGTCAGGTGTCAGGTGTCAGGAAAAAATTTTCAATTTACAGTTATATCAAAAAGTCTCAAGTCTGTTTTTGACTCTATGGCAACGAAAAAAAGCCAGAAAATGCTTGCCACCTTCCGGCTCTTAGAAATTTAGTTTTGCTGAGGAATAATTAGCGGTTTCCACGTCCTCCGCCAGGCCTGTCACGACGGCTCCCGCCAAAATCGCCACGTTTCTTGCCGCCACCAGGTCCGCCACCAGGTCCACCTCCACGTCCGCCACCGTAACCGCTTCTTTGTCCAACATATCCACCTGGTCGTTTACCCTTGGACTTTGGACGCGCTTCATTGACGGTAATAGTCTTACCACCCAGGTCAGTACCATTAAGTCCTTCAATGGCTTTCAAAGCCTCTTCCTTTTCAGGCATCTCCACAAAACCAAAACCTTTGGAACGGCCGCTATCTCGATCCACAATAATAGTTGCGGATTCAACTTTCCCATAAGTTTCAAAAGCGGCTTTCAGCTCGTCTTCTTTCAACTCGTAGCTAAGAGCACCAACAAATATTCTCACTATTTCCCTCCCTTTTTTTTGCCATAGTTCAGTCGAATCAAAAGTCTGTCCATGGCGTTGAAACATATATTGATGGCATCTTCTTTTTGCGGATACCATCCCTTAACCGTACTTTCATTCTATCAGAGGCGGGATCTAAAATCAAAAAAGGTTAATTTTTCAAAAAAGGAGGTTCAGAGCAACTGGCATTACTGCAAAAAATTTTCATAGCAAATCTCTAAAATGCCATTTACTAAGAGGAGCACAAAATAGTTTACTCTGGATTCCCGATCAAGTCGGGAATGACAATTGTGTCATCCTTACTATCATTCCCGCTTAAGCGGGAATCTATCTTCTAATAGTTCAGTTGAAAAAATGTAAATAATAATATGCTTTCCTTAGTATATTTTTCTTCTTTGGATACATGATCAAGCTTGCAGGGCAAATTTATTAAAACTATATCTATCAAATCATTTAGTCCTTATTTGTTTTTTAAAACCAAAATGGAGATATTGATTATGTCACGTTGTTATGATTGAATAGTTCAATGCCCACTGCGTATATTAATATCACTACAAATTTATTATTAATAATTCTTAGCTTGGTCCGACACTAAACATAGTGTCTCAGTGTAGTCATGAGTAGATTTCAACCCCTTTTATATTTGGTTGCCCTGTTTCTTAGCAGTAGCTGTACAGTTTATCCGAATCCTAACATAGGAAAAGCCCTTTATATTGGCGATGAGGTTCTAAAGGATTATCGCCCAACGACAACACTGGTAACCGAAAAACATCTTATTTCAAAGGCAAAATACCCTGTTGTCGATATTCACACTCACTTTGGTCTTGACCAGGATCCAGAAGCAATATTGCGTTCAATGGATGCTTTAGGTGTAAAACGTGTAGTTAATTTGAGCGGCGGTTGGGGTGAAAAGCTTGACAAAATTCTTCAGAAGTTTAAAAATTCTGCCCCAGAACGTTTTATTATCATGTGTAATATAGATTTTTCCCGAATAGATGAAGCAGATTTCGGGAAAAAAATGTCGACATTCTTAGAAGAAGCCCACTCCAAAGGCGCGGAAGGATTGAAAATCTTCAAGAGTCTTGGTTTAAGCATCAAAGATAAATCAGGCAAGATTGTACCAGTTGATGATCCTCGTTTAGATGCGATCTGGACGAAAGCGGGAGAATTGGGGATGCCTGTTCTCATCCACGTAGCTGATCCGGCAGCTTATTTTGAGCCAATTGATCGCTTCAATGAACGTTGGCTGCAACTGAAACGTCATCCGGACTGGAGTTTTTATGGAAATGAGTTTCCATCAAAAGATTCGATTTTGAAGCAAAGAAATAATGTTATTGCTAAGCATCCCAACACCTTATTTATAGGGGCTCACATTGGGAACAGCGCAGAGGATTTGAAATATTTATCGGAACTGCTTGATAAATATTCAAACTTTTATGTCGATATCTCTGGCAGAGTGGCAGAATTGGGAAGACAACCTTATTCAGCACGGAAATTTTTCATTAAGTACCAGGATCGTATTTTATTCGGAACAGATCGTTACCCCGGTAAAACCGTCCAACCAAGGTACAAAATATATTACCGATTTTTAGAGACTGCAGATGAATATTTTGATTATTACAAACATCCATTCCCGCCTACCGGCGAGTGGAAGATTTATGGTATATTCCTGCCGGATAAAGTATTGCGGAAGTTGTACTCTGAAAACAGCGAAAAAATATTCAAATATGATGCGGTTTCCCATTAGCAGACAGCTATGAGCGGTTAGAGTTCAGCTTAATACGCAATGACATGGCACAGCTAAGCTTTGTCATTCTGTCAAAAAAATTCAGCATTACGCACCCCGCTATATCAGTTGTCAGATGTCAGTTGACAGGGATCAGGAATTGAATAGAGCAATCAACTTTCAGCAAAATCCTACCGAGAAGGGAATACACCCTTTTTCCTGCTCCGCAGAAGACCTGATAATAATTATAAAGGATTTTACTATTCAAAAAAAAAACAAAACACTACATATTGTAGTTTCTTTTTTTTTTTATACAATTTGTAGTGTTTTTTTATTTACTTTTTAAATTTAAGCCATATAATTAGTAAATTAGCTGTAAAAAAAATTATCTTTCTTACACAATAAAATAGAGGGGAAAACAATGTACTTAAAAAGTTTAGAAATGACCGGTTTTAAGTCGTTTGTTGATTCCACCAAGTTGGAATTTCCCGGTGGTTTATCTGCTGTAGTCGGCCCTAATGGTTGTGGGAAGAGTAATGTTATAGATGCTATACGCTGGGTCATTGGGGAATATAGCACAAAAACATTGCGCGGCAGCAGGATGGAAGACCTGATTTTTAGTGGCAGCGATTCCAGAAACCCTATCGGAATGGCTGAGGTAGCACTGACCGTGGGAAATCTCCCGGCCAAAGTCTCTTTTACCGGTCTTGACGGGCTGGATGAAGTGACAGTAACACGCCGTTATTTCCGATCCGGTGAAAGCGAATATTTTATTAACAAAACTCCATGCCGGATGAAAGATATTATTGATTTATTTTTAGATACAGGCATTAGTTCCAAATCATTTTCAATCATAGAGCAGGATCATGTAGCTCAAATTATTAATTCTAAGCCTATTGAACGCAGAGCCTTGATAGAAGAAGCGGCCGGAATTATGAAATATAAGCACAGAAGAAATGAGGCCCTCAGAAAACTGGAACATACCAATCAGAACCTGCTTAGAATTAACGACATTGTCAGTGAACTGGATAAACAAAAACGCTCCTTGAAACGACAGGCCAAAAAGGCTGAGGTTTATAAAAAATTTAGAAAAGAAGCCAGGGAATTGGGTCTTGCCATTTCTTCTATTGAATACAAAAACCAGAAAGAAAAATTTGACGCTCTGGAAGAAAAATTAACCGGACAAAAAGACCGGCAGGAAGAGCTCATTGCCAAAAACGCATCTTTGCAAAATAAAATCGAAATACATAAAGCTGAAACTGACGAAACGGAAAGACAATTGAACCTTTTTAACCAACAAAATTATGAAATCAAAGGAAAAATAGAAAACTTTGAAACCCGTATCGACATGATGAAAAAACAGATCGTAGACCACGAAACTAACGGGAAAAAAGCGGAAGAATATATTAAAAAATGTCAGGAAGATATTGAAAATATTAATCAGGAAATCGAAAATCAAAGAAAAAATCTGGAAGTACTCGATAATGAACTTTCTTTAAAAGAAAAAGTGTTCAGTGAAAAAAATGATGTCTTGAAAAAACTCAAAAACTCTCTTCAGGATAAAACAGACCATCTCGAAGACCTGGAAACAGACTTGGTGGATATTCTCAATGTTCACTCAAATATATTAAACAATGAAGCATCCCTTACTACTCACCGTGACATCTTAGAGCAAAACAAAGAGAAGTTATTTAATGAACTGACAGAATCAGAAAAAGCATTTACCGGGCTTAATGATGCCGTTGAAAAAAACAGGGAATCATTATCTAAAGCTAAAGAAAACCTTCTGAAAGCAAAAGAAGAAAAAGAAGTTCTTGTTTTACAATTGGAAAACGAAAAAAACCAGTTAAAAGAAGTGGAAACCAATTTGAATAAGACAAGAAGTGTTTTCACTGAAAATACAGCATTGCTGAATTCATTGAATGAACTTTATAAAAATTTTGAGGGTTTTCACGAAGGAGTAAAATCTTTAATGAAATCTAAGGGCGCCGATGAAAGGGTTCAGGGAATTCATGACATTTTGATCAATACTGTTGAAGTCCCTTCAGATTACGAAGTTGCCTTTGAAGCCGTACTGGGTGAAAAAATCCAGGGAGTTATTATGGATTCCCAAAATGAATCTCTAAAGGCTGTTCAATATTTAAGGGAAACTGATTCAGGTCGTTCCACTCTTTTTCTGTTAAAACCTAAACTTCAGTCAAAGCCTGCACTGTCGCTTAACGGCAGCAGAGGTATTGTTGGAAAGCTATCGGATCTAATTAATTATGAAGATAAATACAAAGAAGTTATGGAATACTTACTGGGAAATGTTGTCGTCGCGCAAAATATCGAGTCCGCGCTTTCTCTATGGGAAGAAATGGGAGATAACTGCACAATAGTAACTTTAGGAGGTGATGTTATCGATTCTCACGGGACAATTACAGGCGGTGTGCCGGTTAATAATGGAGCAAGCCTTCTTACAAAAAAGCGAAAAATTGCTGAATTGATAGAAGAAACGCAAAAATTAGAAAAACAGGTTAATTTGTTGGAAGAAAAGCAAAACTCCATAAAAGAAACGATTGCAAGCATAGAGAACGAGCGGGAGAGATTAGAACAAAAGAACAATCAGGCAGAACTGGATTTCCGTGTTGAAGAAAAAAAGAATCAACAGCTTAATGAAAACGCTGCGCGAGCTCGTGATAAAGTGGAAACATGTAAATTTGAAAAGGAACAGTGCGAGCGAGAGGAAAAAGAGTTAGGTGAGCGCCTGGAACAACTGAAAATTGAATTAAGGGAACTCAATGACAATAAATCAAAAAAAGAAGAGGGAATAAAAATTTTAAGAGAAAGTATTACATCCATCCGATCAGAATTGGAATCCTTAACCCAGCAAGTAAATAGTATTGACGTAGAAAGGACTTCTCTTAAAGGGAAGAAAGAAAATGTTCTGCTTGATGTTCAAAGGCTTGAGTCCAATATGAAATTAACGCAAAACCGCGTTGAACAAAAAGAAAACGAGAAAAAAGAATATGAACATAAAAAATCGGAACTGATGTTGGAAATACAAAAAAGTGAAAAAAAAGTTGACCAATTAATAATAGAAAAAAATGGCCTTGAAAAAAAAGTTGTCGAAATAGGAGAAACACTGGAAGAAAAATTGCTGGAACTGAAGGAACTGCAGATCCGGTCTAAATCATCTCAGGCTGAGCAGGAAGAAGTGAGTGAAGAGGTCAGCCGCCTTGAAGTCAACCGGGCTGAAATCGTAAAAGACTTGCAATACCTTGTGGAAAAGGTAAAGGATGAATTCTTCGTGACAAAAGAACAAATGCTTCAAATAGATACCGGTGAATTCGATCTGGAAACGGGGAAAGCTAAATTGGAAGAGATGAAAATAAGATTAAATAAAATAGGCGAAGTCAACCTTGCCGCCCTGGAAGAGTACGAAAGAGTGAATGAACGTCATACATTTTTATCAAACCAGCAGGTAGATCTCCAGCAATCTATCGCAGATCTGCAGAAAACAATAGACAAAATTAACACCACCACAAAAAAGAAGTTTTCAGAGACTTTTGCACTAATCAACGAAAATTTCAAAAAAATATTCAGCCGTTTTTTCAAGGGAGGTCAGGCAGAGCTGATTCTTTCTGATAGTGATCTAATAGAAACAGGAGTTGATATCTATGTTAAACCACCCGGGAAAAAACTTCAGAATCTCGACTTATTGTCAGGTGGTGAAAAAGCTATGGTGGCAATTTCCCTGTTGTTTGCTATTTTTGTTGTTAGGCCAAATCCTTTCTGTCTGCTGGATGAAGTTGACGCAGCCCTTGACCAGGCAAATATAGTACGATTTAAAGAAATGCTTATGGAAATGAAAAATAATACTCAATTTATCCTTATAACACACAGCCAGCAAACCATGTCTTTTGCGGAAAGATTGTACGGTATTACAATGGAAGAAAAAGGCGTGTCCAAAATTGTTTCGGTGAACATGAACTAATAATGAAACGTTATGCCCGTGATAAAAAAAATACACGCCTGATTTTATACCTTTTGATCATGCTTTCTGTAGGTTGTGGTGGTTATCGTTTAGTGGGAACAGGTTCCGGGGTTGCAGGAAGCGCAAATAAGATTGCTATCCCTGTCTTTAAAAATAACACGTCCGAACCAGGTATTGAAAGAAATGTAACTGCCAAAGTTAGAGAAGAATTTATTCAGAATGGCAAGCTTCGGGTAGTGCGTAAAAAAAATGCAGACTTAATATTTACAGGTAATATTAACCACTATGAGTTAAGACCCGTCTCTTTTGATACAAATGATAATGTTACGGAATACTGGGTAATCATGAATATCGATGTGAAGGTAAAAGACACGTCTGAAAATAAATTTTTAATAGACCAGACATTCAAAAGCAAATGGACTTATGAAGTTTCATCCGCGTTGCTATCCTCTGAAAGGGCCCGGATTGAGGCAATTGATGAAGCCTCCAGCGACTTTGCAGAAAAAATGATCGGCATTGTTGTCGAAGGTTTCTGATAAATTAAAATCTCTGCGTGTTTTGCGTGCCCTGCGGTAAAATAAAAGAATGACTGAACATGCCATACTGAAAGAGATTCAATCAGGTAAAATCTCGCCTTTATATCTTTTTTTCGGTTCTGAAGAGTATCTTATTGAAGACACATTAAAACAAGCCATCAAAATCCTGGTTGATCCATCCTCAAAAGATTTTAACTTCAATATTTATCATGCCGAAGGGAGTGCGCCATCAGAAATTCTCGACACAGCGCGTACACTTCCATTTATGACAAAGCACCGTGTAATAATAGTAAAAAGAGTTGACGCAGCCAAGAAGACCTTTATGGAAAACCAGCAGTTCCTCAATTATTTAGAATCCCCCTATAAGGAAACGTGCATAATATTTACAGCCAGTGAGATAGACCAGCGTAAAAAATTCTTTAAAAACATTTCCAAAACAGGAAAAGCCGTTCACTTTAAAAAATTAAAAACATACCAGACTGCAAAATGGATAACGGAAAGAACCAAAACAAACGGCTATCAGATTGATTCCTCGGCATCAGAATACCTGGCAGATGCTTTTAATAATAATTTAAAACGAATAAATACGGAATTGGAAAAAGTATTTCTTTATGCCGGGAAAAAAAAATCAATTGATTCGGATACAGTTCAGCTGGTTGCAGGAAATCCTAAAGTCGATTCTATTTTTGATCTCACCGAATCAATTGGGGAAAAGAGTATTGACAATTCTCTAAGTAAAATGGAAAACCTGTTGTCCCATGGCGCTCTACCTCTCCAGACCCTCGGGATGATTACGAGACAATTCCGGTTAATCTGGCAAGCCAAGGCGCTAACCAAAAAAAAGGTCTCCCCTACTGAAATATCGAACAAAATTGGAGTTCACACTTATTTTGTGGGCAAGATCATTTTGCAGGCAGGAAAATTTACCCGGGAAAACCTTATCTACGCGTTCGAGAGGCTATTGCAGGCAGATGTAGAACTAAAATCCACAGCCCGATCTCCCGTCCTTATTATGGAATCGCTGGTCATAGACCTTTGCTTATCCTGAGGACTAAAACGACGAAGGATCTCTTGAAGAAGACACTTCGCTCTGCTCAGGGCAAATACGAGCAATATATTAAAATCCAATAGCGGTCGTATTTAACTATGAAGCTAACGCGTTGACTTTTTTGGAAAGGCGGGAAATTTTTCTTGAAGCGGTTCTTTTACGCAAAACGCCTTTTGATGCTCCTTTAGAAATCAGAGAAGATGCCTTCTTCAGTGTCTCTTCTGCCGCAGCTTTATTATTGCCTTTTAGAGCATCATCCAGCTTTTTCAGGGTGGACTTAATCCTTGTTTTCTTGCTTGCGTTCCTGATGCTTCTTACCTTGTTTTGCCGTGCCCGTTTTTCTGCTGATTTATGAGTTGCCAAACTAAAAGTCTCCTTTGGTTAAAATTATATAATAAAGAAATCAGATAATAACATAAATTAAAAAAAAATCAAAGAGGGTTTCTACAGTAGGATCGATTGTGAGGTTAGTCAAGTAAAAGGTATTACACATAATCTGTTAGGGCGACCCTTGTGAGGTGGAAGCATAGATAGAAACCTTTCGATATGCTTAGGATGACAAATTGGGAAGAGAAACTAAATTTTATGGGGCACCCTCTTTAGAGGTTATACACCCCGTCTCCTTCGGAGCCACCCCTCTCTATAGTGGATTTAATTGGAACATTAGTTAAATTTTCATGGAAGCTCACCACAAAGCCGTAAAGTTCATAAAAGATAATATAAAAATCACTATTTGCCGGATAAATAAGGTATATGATATGATGTTTTTTCGATAAATTGAAGCTCCCCGCAGCAAAAGGCTACTGGGAATCAAATGTGGAATATTTACACTTTCACTTGAAACGGATTTTCCCACACTACTTTTATGGTCAAAAAGATAAAGATTACAGATACCCTTTCTGTTGGCGGGGATTCCAAACTTGCGCTGATAGCCGGACCATGTGTTATTGAGTCAGAAGAGCTCGTTTTGAAGACTGCGGAAAAATTAAAAGAAATTACACAACGAATTGATATTCCGCTTATATTCAAATCTTCCTTTGACAAAGCGAACAGGAGCTCTATCAATTCATATAGAGGCGTTGGATTGGAAAAAGGGCTTGAAATATTGCAAAAAGTGAAGGATCGCATGAGTATCCCTGTTCTATCGGATATCCATGAACCGCAACAGGCTGATGCGGTGGCTGAGGTATTTGATATAATTCAGATTCCGGCCTTTCTCTGCAGACAAACAGACTTGTTGCTTGCGGCCGCAAAAACCGGAAAGCCTGTAAACGTAAAAAAAGGGCAATTCATGTCTCCCGGGGAGATGAAAAACATTGTTGTAAAGATAGAACAATGCGGTAATAAAAATATACTGCTTACGGAGCGAGGAGTCTCTTTCGGGTATAACAATTTAGTAGTAGATATGCGATCACTCCCCATCATGAGAAGCATGGGATATCCTGTTGTATTTGACGCGACGCATAGCGTCCAATTGCCGGGCGGCGCTGGTGATAAATCAACAGGCCAGAAGGAGTTTATTCCATCCCTTATCCGTGGTGCTGCTGCGGTTGGGATAGATCTTCTGTTTATGGAAGTTCATCCGGACCCGAATCATGCCCTGAGTGATGGTCCCAATATGGTTCTCCTCGATCAACTCGAGCCAATCTTGAAAATGGCTCTTGAGTTTTTCGAGTTATCTGCAAAGTACCGGTCTTAAAATCAATTTGTTTATTCATTCCATTTGGTTCCGTCCCATGTCCACATTCTAATAATACCGGTTGAAGCCACTATAACAGCACAGCTTCTGCCGATAGAATCATTAATATTGTAGACATAAACACTTCCTCCAAAACCGGATGGTATGCCTTTTGGCAAAAATTTAATTCTTTTTGATCCGCCAGCAAAACCAACTCCATCAGCTAAAACCCCGGATGAAAATGAGCCATTCGTTGGGGTTGAAGACGGAGGATTTGTGGCGGGAAGTCCAAATGCAACCCCAAAAGGAAGAGCAACTGCAGTAAATGATTCACCGCCTGAATTTAGCCAGCTATCCTGCATTGTAAAATGAGATGCGGTAAATTCGTTTTCACCATTGGCATTGTTTTTTTCTCCAAAATCCTTATCGTCATCCGTATCCAAATAAACAGTATAATGCTTATCGGAAACATCTCCACCATCCATATCAAAATCAATATAAGCGCTTTTTCCAGTGCTAATAGCTCTCATTTTTGCCAATTGCATGGCGGAGAAAATATTCTTGCAGGCAATTTTTTCTTTTGGAGTTCTTAATATTGAATAACTCAATATTAATAAAATCATCATAATTCCTAAAACAGCAAAAAGTTCGATCAGGCTAAAGCCTTTATTGTTTTTATATCGACCCATAAACCCACTTTCACTAAGAACTGTATCAATGCATTAATATTCATTTTATATTTTTTTTGTTTTATTTAACAATATAATAAATATATAACATAATCAATGCTATCTTGGTAAAAAATGCTCTTTTTATGAACTTGTTTTATGACTTAATTGATAATTACTGAGCAAAAATTAGTTGTAAATTGCTCAAAAGTTTAGTATCTTCAATGGCATGTCGACTTTTTTTGGAATAATCAGCGGTGCAGCGCTATTATTTTATGCAATAATCCAACAGGGTGGCTTCGCAGTTTTTATAAACCCTGCGGCTTTGATGATTGTTATGGGAGGAACCCTGGCGGCTCTTTTTATAAGCTTTCCTTTGCCGAGAGTATTGAAAGTGGTGTCGGCATCGTTGCAAGTTTTCAGGAAGGATATTGAAAAGCCGCTCTGGGCTATTGCTGTGATTGTCCGGTTGGCTGTCAAGGCGAGACAAAAATCTTTGATGAGCCTGGAAAAAGATATGAAAACACTTAAAAACCGTTTTTTAAGGATGGGGTTGGAAATGATTATTGACGGTCATCCAGGGGAAGTCATCAGAGATGTTCTTGAAACAGAATCGGACTTTATCCAGATAAGGCACAGGAGCGGGGCTCATATTTTCCACACGTCAGGGAAATTTTCTCCGGCGTTTGGGCTTATAGGCACCCTGATAGGGCTTGTCGCTATGATGCGAGGTTTGGGAGGAGGGGGTGAGGATGCCACGAAACAACTGGGATCTGGCATGGCAGTGGCCTTGTTGACTACTTTTTATGGTGCGATGATGGCTAACCTGTTTTTTTTTCCGGTTGCGGAAAAGCTTCGATCCCGATCTGAGGACGAGTCGTTAACCACCAGGATTATTATAGAAGGGATTCTTATGATACAGGCTGGGATAAATCCCAGGATGATAGAAAGAAAATTAAATTCGTTTCTGCCGCCCCATCTCAGAGCAAAGCATTTTGATCGCGCAGTCAAACAGAGTAAAACAAGGGGAAAAACAAGACCGTCAAGTGAAGATGCATTTGGCTCCGCGGCAGGGGGAGGCGGAGCTACTGCCGCTACGGAGGATGATTTCTAAAACATTGAGATAACTTATGCCAGATGAAAAACCCGGACAGATAGCAAAAAGACAAAAGAAGAACTATGGCTTTTTCAGTTCATCGGGCGGAGATGACGACCCCGGATGGATACTTACTTATGCCGATATGACTACTCTGCTGATGACTTTTTTTATTTTTTTATTATCTATCTCAAGTCCGGATCCAAAAAAATACGAGGAAATGATGCGGCGTGTCGGAGATGCCCTTGGGGGTGGGGAAGGGGCATTTGAAGCAGTAGAAGAAGAAACTCTCGAAAGCATCATGAAAAAAATAGAAGGTTATATTGAAAATGAGAACCTGACAGACGATATTGTCATCACTAAAGACCCTCGAGGAATTGTGATTTATGCCGGCAGCTTTATTGCTTTTGAATCAGGAGAGACCGAACTCTTAGAAGCAACTGAAATATTTCTCAAAAATTTTTCGAAGATCCTTAAAAAATCATCCTATAAGATAATTATAGAAGGTCATACCGATGATGTGCCGTTTCAATCAGAAAAATTTCCTTCCAATTGGGAACTTTCCGCAAACAGGGCAGGCGCTGTGGTCAGGTTCCTTATCAACACAGGGAACATTTCTCCCTCACGTCTTATTCCTTCCGGATATGCAGGATTTAAACCCCGTTTCCCGTCTACACCGGAAAATCGAGTAAAAAATCAAAGGATCGAAATTGTTGTTTTGAGAGAAAAATTTTAAAAGTACGCGTTCAGCAGCGAGGGTACAAGCAATATACGATTCTTAAACTGAAAAGAGACAGCCGAAGTCTTATCATCACAGAATGTGCTCTTCCCCGAGCACTGCAAGTTTTTTAGTAGCATCATTTAATCTCGACAAAAGAGAACTAATAATTTTAAACGAAATGTCCGGATAATTGTCCAATGTCTCTCTTATTTTATCACCAGGAAACACCTTAACAATGCTCTTTCCTTTTGAAATAATAGTAGCGTTTCTTGCGGTCCCCAGCAGAGCGCTCATCTCTCCAAAATATTCTCCTGGCTGGGAAATTTCCGAGATTTTGACGCCATCCTTTAATATTTCCAGTCTTCCCTGCATTAACTGGTAAAAATTGGTATCCGTATTTCCTTCGTTAATAATTAAATCATCGTTCTCAAAAATTAATTCATCTGGATTTAAAAGATAGCCAGGAAGAGCTTCCTTAACCAGTACTGTATTTTTTAAAACCTCATCCACAGTAGTTGTTCCTTCTTTGACCTTTTGGATAGCCTCCATCCTTAAAGTTATCATCCCTTCCTTGATTGCGGTTTTTCTCAACTGGTCTTCCGGGACCTGGGCGGTAATAGCTTTTTTTACTTCTTCTGTAACCGTCATAATTTCATAAACCGCGACACGACCCTTGTATCCTTTTCCGTTGCATTTAGGGCACCCTTTACCCCGCATAATTTTAATGTCGTCAATTTCTTTTTCATCAAACCCTATTCCTATTAAAAACTGTTTATCTTTTTTGACATTAGGGTCTTCTTCTTTGCAGTCTACACAAATGCGACGCATTAATCTCTGAGCGACTACCATGGTCAATGCAGAGGACACCATGTACCCCGGGATGCCAATATCTATAATTCTTCCTACTGTTGAAGGGCAGTCATTAGTATGCAGGGTGCTGAAAACGAGGTGTCCTGTCATAGCTGCTTTGATGGCGATTTCAGCTGTTTCCGCGTCTCTAATTTCTCCTACCAGAATAATTTCCGGGTCTTGCCTTAAAAATGACTTCAAGGCAGCGGCAAAGGTCATCCCCACTTCATTTCGAACCAGAACCTGGTTAATGCCGGGAAAGTTAAACTCAACAGGGTCTTCAGCAGTTAATATTTTCGTATCCACACTGTTAAGAGAGTTAATTGCGGAATAAAGCGTGGTTGTTTTACCACTACCGGTCGGACCTGTAACCAGTACGAGCCCAAACGGCTGCTTAATAGCTTTTTCGAAATTTGCAAATCCCTCAACAGTAAAACCAAGTTTTGTGAGATCAACATTTAAATTGCCCTTGTCCAAAATACGAAGAACAATGGATTCTCCAAATAAAGTCGGCAAAACAGAAACACGGAAGTCAACGGATTTGCTCTTTCCAAGACGCATTTTTATTCTGCCATCCTGTGGAACTCGTCTTTCGGCAATATTTAAATTGGATAGTATCTTAAACCTGGAAACTAAAGCATTCTTAATCTGGATAGGAAGGTTAAGGGAGACATAAAGGGCTCCATCCTGTCTGTATCTCACACGAAACGTCTTTTCATATGGTTCGATGTGAATATCGCTGGCTCCGAGTCTAACAGCCTTTGTTAATATTCCATTTACCAGTTTAATAATCGGCGCTGCCTCTGCGGTCAGCTCATCTTTTATTTCCTCTTCTTCCTCTACAGTTACCTCATCAGCAGCCTCAGAAACAAGGGAACCGATATCATCAACTTCCTTAATTTCTATTGCTGGTTCTCCTCCATCTTTTGAAATATCCTTAAAAAAACTTTTGTACTCCTCTTCACTAATCTTGTAATATTTTTTATATGCATTAATTATATCTTTTTCTTTTGAAACTACTGCTTTAATAGAAAGCTTGGTTAAAAGCTGAGTCTCTTCAATAGCTTCGTTATCAGTTGGGTCAGCCATAGCCAGAGTTAACACATCGTTGGCTACACGAATTGGAAACACCAGGTATTGTTTAGCCTGTTCATAAGTTAAAATTTTCATTGTAGCCGGGTTAATCATTAATTCAGATATATTGACTATAGGATAATTGAGCTGACGGCTGAGAAACGACAAAAGCGTATCTTCATCGATATATCCAAGTTGAATAAGGACGTTTCCCATCTTGGCATCAATTTTTTTTCGTGCTGCAATAGCTTCATTCAGCTGATCTTTTGTAATCTGTCCTTCTTTCCTAAGCATCTCTCCAAGTTTTTCGTACTTTACCGCACTTTTGCTGACACTTTTTTTGAAAGAAGTTTTCCTTTCTGCAGTTGCTTGAGCCATAAATTACACCTCTTGCATATTTAATGATTGCTTAATTCGATATTATAAAATATATAGCGATTAATCAAGTCAATATTAATTTGCGCCTTTTTATTCACTCCAAAAACTTGTGGCTATATGTTTTGCCCCACTTGCTACGGAATGGAATTTCTGCAATAATCTTGACTAAATGTTTGTAACTATTGTTGAAAATAATGAAATCTCTACCGGTTACTTTCGTCTTGTCATTCATTCCCCCGAGTTAGCCGAGAATACAAAACCCGGACAATTTATTATGGTGAAGGTTGGTGATAATTATGATCCCCTGCTCCGCCGTCCCATGGGGATTTATAAAATCTCAAACAAAGATAATAACCCTTGCGTGGAACTCCTTTACCAGGTAGTAGGTAAGGGCACTGCCATAATGCAGAAGATGAAAAAAGGAGAGCAGCTGGATATCTTAGGTCCGTTTGGCAATGGTTTTGCGATTCCGCAAAATATTAAAATAGCAGTTTTTGTAGCAGGGGGCATTGGGATTGCCCCGCTCGTTTTGTTAGCAGAAAAAATGGTAAAGGAGGTAACGGATTTAAAGACTTATCTTTTTATCGGTGGAAAAAGCAAAAATGATGTTTTATGCATCAATGATTTTGAAAAATTAAATACTGAAATCAGTATTACAACAGAAAACGGCTCTCTTGGAAACCAGGGGCTTGTGACAAACTCTTTAAGGAAATTTATTGATCAAAAAGCGAACGGTCAAACATCGCTCTTTGCATGCGGTCCTTACCAGATGCTTAAAGCAGTATCGGAACTAACTGCTAAGAAGAATATTCGCTGCCAGGTTTCCCTTGACCGGAGAATGGCCTGTGGCTTTGGAGCTTGTTTGGGATGTGTTATTAAAGTAACCCAGGGGAATAAGGGATCATATAAAAATGTTTGCACTGACGGGCCTGTTTTTGATGCAAACGAAATTTACTGATAAAAATTTGCCTTTACCTTTTTTTTCTAATTCATGTCGACAGAGCGTAAAAAAGAGAACATAAATCTATCAGTTGAAATAGCAGGGATTCAGTTTCAAAATCCAATATTAACTGCCTCCGGAACTTTTGGCTATGGCCTGGAATATGCTGATTTTATTGATTTAAACCGATTAGGTGGGATAGTAGTCAAAGGGCTTTCCATAAAACCCTCTTATGGAAATTCCCCTCCCCGCATAGTCGAAACCGCTTCCGGCATGTTAAATTCCATTGGTTTGCAAAATATTGGAATTGAGGTGTTTGTACATGAAAAACTTCCTCTTCTTAAAAAGTTTAATACTAATATTATTGTGAATTTTTTTGGTGATACTCAGGATGAATATGTCCTTGCAGCGGAAAGATTAAATGACGTTGCAAAAATTGCCGCCCTGGAAATGAACATTTCTTGTCCAAATGTAGAAAAAGGCGGTCTTACCTTTGGTACTGACCCCAAAGTAACGGAGGAGCTTGTTAGAAAAGTAAAAAAAATTACCTCTTTACCACTTATTGTTAAACTATCTCCTAATGTCACGGATATTGTTGTTATGGCAAAGGCTGCCGCGAATGGGGGAGCTGACGCTTTATCTATTATCAATACTTTACTTGGCATGGCTATAGATGTTCATTCACGCCGTCCCATGCTGGCAAACATTACCGGAGGTCTTTCCGGTCCTGCCATTAAACCTGTTGCCTTGCGAATGGTATGGCAGGTGGCTAAAACAGTAAATATACCGATAATAGGTATAGGCGGTATTATGAACTCTCAGGACGCACTGGAATTTATCATTGCCGGCGCTAGCGCCGTTCAAGTTGGCACCGCCAATTTCATTGATCCTTCAATGTCAGTTAAAATTCTTGAAGGGATTAAAAATTATTGTGAAAAGGATAAGATAGGGGATATCAAAGACCTGATTGGAACATTAAGAAGCTAACTCTTCTTTGAGCTCTTCTAAAGTCGCGTACAATGTTTCGAAGCTGCTTTAATAGTGCTTTCCTTCTTATTATCAATTCTTTTACCTGTAAATTTTCATAAGTTCTTCTTCAACACTGAAATGGACAAATAAAAGTTACTTTCATAATATTATCCGGTCATACGCAACTGTTTAAAAAGTTAATTTAAATTAGGTAAAATTATATAAAGGCACTTATTTGCATATCTTGTAATAGTCCAATATAATAGGTTGAAAAATAGACCAGTTTTTTTCCATTTATGTCACGAATATCCCCGTATACCATTTTAAACATTTTTCGTTCATTCAGAACGCTTCCATTCTGGATTAAACTCATATGGAGGCTCTTTAAGGACAGGAGAGTCCCGTTTCGCATAAAATTAATTCCTTTAGCGGCTCTTGTCTATCTTATTTCCCCGCTTGATTTTCTACCGGATTTACTTATTCCGATATTTGGATTTGCAGACGATTTGGCTATTTTATTTTTTTCATTCAGCATATTTATTAGACTCTGTCCCCAGAATGTGGTTGCCGAGCATATAGCAGAGATAAATAAGAGGGAATAAGGTAATAATGGTTACTAATAAAAAAGATAGGAAATAAACAGATATTTAGAACAATTTTAAAAATCACTATAACGATTAATAACCACGGATTGTGCAGATAAAAAATAATGAAAGCTTTACTGGCATTTGCAGACGGAAGAATATTTGAAGGGCGCTCTTTTGGGGCTACTGGAGAAGCAGTAGGTGAGTTGGTTTTTAATACCAGTATGATGGGATACCAGGAGATTCTTACAGACCCTTCTTATGAAGGACAGATGGTGGTTATGACTTATCCGCTTATTGGTAATTATGGCGTTAATTCAGAAGACTTTGAATCTGCAAGACCGTGGGCCAGAGGCTTTGTTGTAAAAGAAAACAGCGGTATTCACGTCAACTGGAGGTCAAAACTCTCTTTAGATCAATTTTTAAAAAAACATAAAATTATTGGAATAGAAGGAGTTGATACCAGGGCCATAACTATCCACATACGGAACAAGGGAGCCCAGGAAGCAGTAATATCCACCACAGACTTAAACCCGGAAAGCCTTGTAGAAAAAGCCGGCCAATCCTCAGGTTTAGTTGGAAAAGACATGGTTAAGAACGTTACCTGTTCTAAAAAATATTCCTGGACCGAGGGAACCTGGGAACTGGGAAAGGGTTATAGTCAAAACCATTCTTCAGTGAAAAAGTTTAAAGTTGTTGCTTATGATTTTGGAATTAAAAAAAATATTTTGAGAATGCTTATACAGCACGGTTGTGAAGTAACAGTGGTGCCGGCTTTTACAAAATCAAATGAAGTTTTACCTCTTAATCCTGATGGTATTTTTTTATCTAATGGACCCGGAGATCCGGCAGGAGTGCCTTACGCAATCAATAGTGTAAAGCAATTAATCGGGAAAAAACCAATTTTCGGGATTTGTCTTGGGCACCAGATTCTTTGTCTGGCGTTAGGCGCAAAATCTTTTAAACTTCGCTTTGGGCACCGGGGAGGCAATCAACCGGTGATTGACTTAACAACCAAAAAAGTTGAAATAACTTCACAGAACCATGGGTTTGCCATAGTTAATGAGAGTTTGTCCGAAGATTTAGAACAGACGCATATCAATTTAAACGATAAAACATTAGAGGGTGTACGCCATAAAACACTTCCGATATTTTCCGTCCAATATCATCCTGAATCTTCACCGGGTCCCCATGATGCCGGTTATCTTTTTGAAAATTTTATTAAAATGATGAAAGGTGCTTTCTGAATGTTTCAAGAATATATGGATAAGCTTGTAGAGGCGGTAGCCACAAAAGAATTTTCTGAAGAAGTTATTAAAGCAAAAAAAGAATATTTCTCTAAAGTTGGAGAAATTTTTGAAGATGATACATATTTTGAAAATAAAATGGTTTCATTTACGGAATGGTATTGTTTTGATCGAATATCTGAAAAATATCAAAAATCCCCCCTTGAACATTTTATTGATAGCAACATGCTATCCTGGAATAAGGAAAAATTAGATATTTACACAGGTTTTTTAAAGAATATTCATTCAGTTTTTTACATAAATAAAATAAAAAAAAGTGAAGTTGTTATTCAAGATATGTGTGATTCAAATAAATTCACAATCTCTATGAATCAATCAAATCTTATCTTTCACAAAAGAGACGTCTTTGAAGCCCGTCTTATTCCCTTTAAGGAAAAATATTTTTTTTCCGGTTCTTTTTGCTTCCATCCAAAGCAGTTATATAGAAAAATTAGAAAAACTTTAAAGAAAAAATCAATTAATCAGACAGAAAAAATGGAATTTCTATTCCTTCTTTCCTCAATGAGTTTAAAATTAGAACGATCAAGAAACATAAACTATAAAGATATTTATAAGATTTAACAGTTAGGGTACTGCCGCTTAGTGGCTGAACCAGCATTTTATAAACTATGCCAAAACAAACAGATATTAAAAAAATATTGCTGATCGGTTCGGGACCCATTGTGATAGGGCAGGCATGCGAGTTTGATTATTCTGGAACGCAGGCATGTAAAGCATTAAGAGAAGAAGGTTTTTACATTATTCTTCTTAACAGCAACCCTGCCACTATTATGACTGATCCGGAAATAGCGGATAGAACTTACATTGAACCTATTACTCCTGAAATTGTTAAAAAAATAATCGAAAAAGAAAAACCAGACGCTATTCTGCCTACCATGGGAGGACAAACAGCATTAAACATTGCATTGAATGTTGCTGAAGACGGTTTTCTCAAAAAACATGGGGTGCAGTTAATTGGAGCTAACGAAAAAACTATTAAAAAAGCGGAAGATAGAAACCTGTTTAAAGAGGCTATGTGGAATATCGGCTTGAATGTTCCGAAAAGCAGCTATATCAATTCACAGACAGAAGCGATGAGTGTGATAAAAAAAATAGGTTTCCCGGCCGTCATAAGGCCATCTTTTACTTTGGGAGGTACAGGAGGCAATATCGCTTTCAACCAAAAAGAATATGAAAACTATGTGGCCTGGGCTCTCGATGCCAGTCCGGTTAATCAAGTTTTGATTGAGGAATCAGTCCTTGGATGGAAAGAGTATGAACTGGAAGTCATGCGTGACAAAAAAGATAACGTGGTCATTGTTTGTTCTATTGAAAATTTTGACCCTATGGGTGTTCATACAGGCGATAGTATTACCGTTGCGCCGGCCCAGACTCTTACTGATAAAGAATATCAAATAATGAGAGACGCATCTATCCGGATTATTCGAGAGATTGGAGTGGAGACAGGTGGCTCCAACATCCAGTTTGCTGTAAACCCGGAGAATGGACATCTGACTGTAATTGAAATGAACCCCCGTGTTTCACGTAGTTCCGCGCTTGCTTCCAAGGCTACGGGCTTTCCTATAGCCAAAATAGCCGCTAAACTCGCCGTGGGCTATACATTAGATGAAATTCAAAACGATATTACCCGGGAGACCCCGGCTTCATTTGAACCTACTATTGATTACTGTGTGGTTAAATTTCCCCGTTTTAATTTTGAAAAGTTTCCGGATGCAAACCAGACACTTACCTCACAAATGAAGTCAGTAGGCGAAGCTATGTCTATCGGACGCACATTTAAAGAAGCATTACAGAAATCGATGAGATCGCTTGAAATAGATAGTTATGGATTTGAAAGCCATTTTTCAAAAAACCAGATACCACAAATTAAAAAACTGGAGATTATAAAAGAAAAGCTTACCGTGCCTAACTGGGAAAGGGTCTGGATTATTGCCGATGCTCTCCGGATGGGTATGTCTATAGGGGAAATTTTTAATCTTACAAAAATAAACGAATGGTTCCTTTATAATTTAAAGGAAATTGTGGATTTTGAAGAAGAGATAAAGAGAAAAGGAAAAAAAAAGCTGCCGGAGAAATCCATTCTTGCGCGGGCGAAGGAACTTGGGTTTTCTGATGTACGACTGGGAAAGCTGCTTCAATTGGATGAAAAAAGTATCCGAAAGGAAAGACAACTGAGAGGGATAAAAGCTACCTTTAAGAATGTGGATACCTGCGGCGCTGAATTTGAGGCGTATACCCCTTACTTGTACTCAACTTACGAAAGTGAATGTGAGGCCAAACCTACTGATAAGAAAAAAATGATGATCCTTGGGGGAGGGCCTAACAGGATAGGACAAGGCATTGAATTTGATTATTGCTGTGTTCATTGCTCCTTTGCGCTTAAAGAAGAGGGATATGAAACAATTATGGTCAATTGCAACCCGGAAACGGTAAGCACTGACTATGATACATCAGACCGCCTTTATTTTGAGCCTTTGACATTTGAAGATGTTATGAACATAGTTGAAGTTGAAAAACCATGGGGAGTCATTGTGCAGTTTGGTGGCCAAACGCCATTGAAACTTGCTGTCTCACTAAAAAATGCAGGTGTTAAGATTTTAGGGACTTCCCCTGAAAGTATTGACAGGGCAGAAGACAGGCAGTTATTTAAAGATTTGATCCATAAACTTAATTTGAGACAACCTGACAACGGAACCGCAACGTCCATGGAAGAAGCTGAAAAGGTTGCTGAAAAAATCGGGTACCCTGTTGTTGTGCGCCCCTCTTATGTTTTAGGAGGCCGGGCAATGGAAATCGTTTATGACAGGGAAAGCATCGAATCCTATATGAGTAATGCAGTACAGGCGTCCCCTGATCACCCGGTATTGATAGACAAGTTCCTGGATTCTGCTGTGGAAGTTGATGTAGATGCAATTTCAGACGGACATCAAGTGGTTGTTGGAGGGATTATGGAACATATAGAAGAGGCAGGCATCCATTCGGGTGATTCAGCCTGTTCCTTAATGACCAGAACTATACCGGAAAATGTACTCGATGAAATCAGGCGGCAAACAAGGCTCCTGGCTCTCGAACTTAATGTTATAGGGCTGATAAATATTCAGTTTGCAATCAAAAAGGAGGACGTTTATATTCTCGAGGTTAATCCCAGGGCGTCACGAACAATCCCTTTCGTAAGCAAGACAATTGGAGTCCCTCTGGCAAAACTGGCAGCAAAAGTAATGGCAGGTAAAACCTTATCCGAGTTGGGATTTACAGAAGAAGTAAAAATTAATCATATCGCAGTAAAAGAATCGGTTTTTCCTTTTATCAAATTTCCTAATGTCGATACCATCCTGGGGCCGGAGATGAAATCCACCGGGGAGGCAATGGGCATCGACAAAACTTTTGGTCTGGCATTTGCCAAATCGCAGGCGGCCTCCGGAACAAGCCTTCCTTTAACAGGCACTGTCTTTCTCAGTGTAAAGGATGAAGACAAACCCTCTGCAGTCAAAATTGCCCGGCAATTATCCCAATCAGGATTTAAAATAATGGCAACAAAAGGAACAGCCAATGCAATTAGAAAAGCCGGGATGGAAGTGAAATCCGTGTTGAAAGTAAAAGAAGGCCACCCCCATATTGTAGATCATTTAACCAATAAAGAAATTGACCTTGTTGTGAACACCACCTTTGGCAAGCAGGCTATTATAGATTCTTATTCACTCCGGCGGACCTCTTTAACACGCGGTATTCCTTATTGCACTACTATAGCAGGCGCTTTTGCCGCTATATCCGCAATTCAAACTTTACAACAGCAATCATTGGATGTCTGCCCAATTCAAGAATATTTTTAGCAGGTGTGATTTTTTTTTTGAAATTCGGGGGTTTAATCGGGTTTCCTAAAACGGTAAAGTTTTTCATTTCGACTGAAAGGAGAAATCCTTAACTTCTATCTGATCAATAGCTTAGGATTTCTCGCTCCGCTCCAACTGACGGCATAGAAAATCATCACTCTAAGGGTGGTACTAAGATTCATGGTAGGTCACATGCATATGTTCAAAAACGCGCTGGATTTCTTTCTTAGACATAACAACAGGAGGGCGGATCTGTTTTTTTGCTCTGACAGGATCAATATCATCAGAAAGCGGAAGGTCCAATACTTGTTTGTAAAGAAAAATAATAGCATTTAAAGCTTGTCTTTGGGTTGCAGCCGCAACCTTTCTGTTACTTGCCAGATGGCTTAAAAACTTTTCAATCTCAGTTTTGCCCATTTCTTTAGGATGTTTTTTATAGTCATAGAATTTCAGGTAATGAACAATCCACTCACAATAGGTCTGTTCAGTTCTATAAGCATAATGATGATATCTTAATACTTGTCTGACCTGATCCATCAGTTTTAATTTTGGATCGGGTCTAAATTTACTCTTGCTTTCCATAGAAACATTTAATAAAGTATTCAAAAAAAAACAAGCATCATCAAAATTTCCATGTTTGATGCTTTAATATTCAATAACATAGAAAATTGCTACAATATTCAATATATATGTAAAACATGGAAAACACAACCATTTTTTTCCATGTTTTGCTATTCAATATACCAATAGGTGGAAAATATTACATGCTATAAGGGTAATAGATAGAAACTGTTTCCATCTATCAACAATGTTAGGATTAAAAAATGAAAATTGAATGGTCTGTAGTAGCTACAATAGCAGCGCCAATTATTGCATTGTTTATTGGCGCCGCTCTAGATTCTTATCTTAGAAAAAAATCTAAGCTCATTGCTTATTTTGGCCATATTGCCGACTTTAGAATTAAAAAAGTAAATACTACTGCTGTATATACGCACAGTTTAGTCATTAGAAATGCAGGGAAATTAGCAGCTAACAATGTACGCCTAGGACATTATGCTATGCCTCCTGATTTTCATATATCTCCTGCAATAGAACATGAAGTAAAAAACATACCGGACTCAGGTCAGGAAATTCTATTTCCAAAACTGGTGCCAAACGAACAGATAACCATCTCTTATCTTTATTTTGTTGCAATCGAAGCAGGTCGAATCCATTCTTATTTAAAAAGCGACGAAGGATTCGCAAAAGTAATACCTGTCATTACGCAGCAAAGATTTCCGAAATGGGTTGGTAATTTAACAGTTATTTTGGCTTTAGTTGGAATAATAGCTTTGCTCTACATTTTCTACTCATTTATAAGTGGCATAGAAAAATCCTAACAATTTGGTGCACATGACAGTGAACAGTGAGTCGCCGTTTCATAAGACCCACTGCTATCAAAGGTTTCTGTATTTCAGAGTTTATATTGCCTTTGTTCACTGCCTGTGACCAAGGTCGTTAGGCGGCAGTACGGATATTTCTCACAGATCAGGGGTTGAACTTGAGTACACTGTCCCACCAAGAAGCAAGGCGAACGTATGATCGAATCGGTTCGCGGCAAGACTCGCAGCGGTTCTACGAGGACCAGGCCACTTCGCTGGTCCTGCAACACGGAGATTTCACTTCCGCGGAGTCCGTATTCGAGTTCGGCTGTGGAACCGGTCGCTTCGCGCTGCGCCTGTTCGCGGAATATCTACCTGACACAGCCCACTACCGTGGAGTAGACGTAAGTCCCAGAATGGTTCAACTGGCTCAAACCCGCCTTGCGCCACACTCATCGCGGGCGGAGGTTATCCTTACTGAGGGCGAACCTCCGGTTGAGGAACCCGCCGAGTCCTACGATCGATTCATATCAAACTACGTCTTTGATCTACTGTCCCACGAGGATATCCGGGCCGTTCTTCGAGAAGCCCATCGGATTCTTCGCCCGGACGGTTTGCTCTGCTTGTCAGGAATTTCCAGCGGGATCGGTTTTGTCTCGCGGATCGTGGCGGGCATGGTGAGCTGGATTCAGTCTATTCGCCCCTCTCTGGTGGGCGGTTGCCGCCCTGTCGATCTTCTACCATTTCTGCCGCAGTCAGAATGGCAGGTGCAACATCATTCGAAGGTGGTGGCTTTTGGTATTTCATCAGAAGTCTTGGTGGCGAAGCGGTGTTAGAGTTGCCGCCTAACAAGCGCATGCAGTCGGACTTGCAAACCGCTACGCGCTTTGCAAGCCGCTTATGCGGGGCGTTATAAAAAAGGGGTCAAGTCCACTCTTGACTGCATTAAGAGAAAAGAAT
>CEQE01012772.1_pt1 | contig 26610 bp, 30 predicted proteins | sample 356201 | NCBI WGS metagenome assembly CEQE01 (sample SAMEA2619970, study PRJEB7988) | marine metagenome | biome: marine biome (ENVO:00000447); feature: mesopelagic zone (ENVO:00000213) & marine oxygen minimum zone (ENVO:01000065); material: "saline water (ENVO:00002010), including plankton...
AAAGCAGGTTTAATATCATGTCCATATAAATGGAAATATGAATTGGTTGAGTGGTATTTATTCAGATTTGGTGGTTCTGAACGCAAAGCATTGAAGATGAGTAAGAAACAACTCTATGCAATATGGTACAGACTAGCAAGGGAGGACAGATAACCATGCCTAACAGAAAAGCAAAGAATAGAAAGCAGACCAGACGTGAGAAGAATGAATACTTGAGTAGACATGGCAGAACGCCATCACAAATCAAACGTAAACTAAAAAGAAGGAGAATAGAACATGGACTATAAAATCATGAATGAAGTCACATTTGGGACACTATTTCTTATACGTGGACTACCAGGCGCGGGTAAAACAGAATTTGTAACGGATACAACTCGCACTGTTGATCTTGAGACAGGACATACACAACAAATAGCAACAGATCACTACTTCTACATTGATGGTGTGTATGAATTTGATCCAGCAAAACTTGGTGAGAACCACCAAAGGTGTATAAATCAGGTTAAAGAGTGGATGGAAGATAATATATGTTATGAAGTATTAGTACATAATACTTTCACTCAAGAACGTGAAATGGAACCATACTATGTACTGGCCGAGAAGTATAACTGGCGTGTGTACTCTATCATTGTTGAGAACAGACATGCTGGTAAAAGTGAGCATAACGTACCAGATGGTACACTCAATGCGATGAAAGAAAGATTTGAGGTGCAATTATGACCGCACCATACATAAAGAACTGGAAACTTCGTGAAGGTTATCCATTTGACCCCCAGAGTGTTAAAGAGATAGCAGAATTGTCAAAAGAAAATGGTAATGGATGGTGGTGGTACAAGAATGCCTCTGGCAGACTTAAATCAAAGTCTACTCCTTCTGATATGTATAAGAAGAAGAAGCCACAAGGTGGCCGTATGAATCTACAAGGTTATCCCAGAGGTTTAAGATGAGGCATATAAAAAAGAGATGTCCAAAGTGTAATAGCGATTTTAGAACAGATTATAAATCAGATACACCACCAGTAAAATGCTGTGTGAACAAAGACTGTGATCTAACATTCCATGAAGGAGAATGGGGAGTGAAATTCGTACCCTTCGTACCAGAATGGGAAAGAACTAATAAGGAGAAATAACTATGGTATGTGAACTATGTCAAAAGAACCCATGTCAATGTGCAGATAAATTTAATGATGTAGATGCTGACTATGAACAAGCTCTAGCAGATGAAACATCTAAACTATCAAGAACGATGGAAGACATTCTAATAGATTTAATTACTGTACACTATAATCACGACAAATTGATGTCTGTAAATGATTTTGATTCATATTGCATACTAGCAGAAGAAACCTACAATCAGGAGAATGGAGAAGTATGAATCTTAAAAAAGTAAAACACAGCGATAGAGACCCAATTTGGAGGCCGATGTGGATTCCTGGCCCAACTATTCTTGATGGTCATAATCATTGGAGAATAACAGGATATAGGAACACAGATACAAATGTCTACTGCTGTAAATGTAACAGATACACAATAGTTACAAATATGTACGCAGATTTGGATGGAAAGCCTTTTCAATCGTATTACTGTAAATTTTGTAAACAAAGGAGTGAAGAATGAGTACTAAATGGCACGTATGGAAAAACGCAGATCACTTCTGGGGGAACAGTACAACTCCAGAAGAGATTGGACACTGTAGAACACTTGCAGTATTATCAGCATTTGAAAAGTATCGAATGCGGTTTTGGTGGTATAGAGTGCTTAAATGGTTTGGATTAGAGTCATGAATGTTAATAAAATAATCAAGAGAAGAGGATTAGATGGCAAAGTGTTAACTGAGCAGGATATTATGGATCACAAGAAACTTCTCAAAGAATGTGGTCTTCCTGATACTCTCAATGACACTGCATCACAGGAAACACTTGAGAAGATATATCCTCATCTCAAGAAGACTAAAGCTGAAAAGGAGATAAGTATGAATGATAAATATATCACGCCACGTTCATTTTCAAATATGCATACAATTGATAGAAAATGTCCATTGTGTGAGGGTGAAATAATGTCTGTTGAATTTGGTAGTACAGAGTCAGATGAATCAGAAGAGGGAGAAATGTGTCGGAATCCTAAGTGTGAATATGAGGAGATATACAATGACAGAAGATAAACCACTGCCAGCAAATGCATATGATAAAAAACCTTTAATACAAAAACTGCAACAACAACTAAAAGAAGCAGAACATATAGTAAAAGCTGTTTTAATACGTAAAAATTATGTTACTCCCACATACTTATGTAGAATGTCTGAAGAGTATGCTGAGAAATATAACTTAACGCTGTAAGCCATGGTGGCTCAGCATTTCATGAAACCCCTTAGCCAATGAGGTGGATAACATGATAAAAAAGGAAACGTCAAAGGAGGAGAGAATGAAGAAATTCACTAAGACTGGAGTCATTTACAAGACGAAGGACTATGATCTCTTCTCTTTCTTTGATGAAAACCGAGACAGGAAACCAGCACATATCTCTAATTTGCGTAAAGCAATTAAAGATCGCGGGAACCTGACAGAAGTGTTCACAATTATTGTGGACAAGAAATTCAGAATCATGGATGGTCAAAATAGATTCATGGCTCTGAAGTTGGACAAAGGAACTGTCTATTTTCAGATTACTGATAAACTGACAATGGATGAAGTCCCTAAAGCCAGCGCTCTCAATAAGAGATGGTTATTGACCGACTATCTCCGTTCATATGTCAAACGGTACAATAATGGAGAACACAAGTTCTGCCAGTATGCACAGTTTGAGGGTTATATGAACAGATGGGGATTCAGCCCCAGTGTCACTATGATACTATTACATGGTGACAGAAGTCAACCAACTGTGGAAACCTTCAAGGATGGAACATTCAAAATCGCACGTAAGTGGGATTGGCTTGAATCCTTCGCTGAAGATGTACATTCCTTCGCTAGATGGATAAACTTCTATACACACAGAAGTTTTGTGGTTGCCTACATAATGCTATATACTCATCCTGATTATAGTCATCGCAAGATGTTACAGAAGATGCAGTATCTGTCAAGCAAGTGTGTGAAACAGCCTGATACCTTCGCGTATGCAAGAATGTTGGAAAGCATTTATAATCATAAGTGCCAAAACCCCGACAGGATTAGCATAGTTGCAAGATACTGGACTATTGACGGCAAGCCAATTACGCTGTAGTCGTCTTTAAAGAATACCTACCCCGAAATCTCATTCCTTACCTCGGATTATAACAGAAGACTAGCTCCTTCTATACGAGAGAGTAGGGGTAGTTATTTTTATGTATAAATAGATAAACAGAAAGGAACCATCACTATGATAGAGATAACGAGTAATGACTTTGAATCCTATGAAGGAGTCAGAGAATATGGCAAATGGAATATGTTCGATCCAAACGCTCGCAAAGCAACTGGTCTCGAAAAGGATGTTTATATAACAATCATACGTCACTATGACGAGTTAAAATCCAAGTTCGGGAAGGAGGAGCAGCCATGGGCTTCGATGTATATGGACTAAACCCGATCAACCCGAATAATCTTATAAGACCAGAGTACCCAGGCTGGATAGATATGGAATCTGGTGGTAAACCAAAGAAACTTACAGAAAAAGAACGAGATAAGTGGATAGAAGATGCAGACAAATATGAAGAAGCTGTTCCAGGCCACTATTTTAGAAATAATGTATGGTGGTGGAGACCTCTGTGGGAGTTTGTGTGTGAAACTTGCGATCATGTATTAACAGAAGAGGATATGGAAATGGGTATGGAAAACTCTGGACATGAAATTAATAAAGCAAAGGCTGAAGAAATTGCAAAAACATTAAAGAAACATCTAAGCGATCAATCAGCAAATCTTTATCAAGCAAACAGAGACGCAGAGATAGAGAGCCTACCCTTTGTCGACTGTGATATATGTGACGGCACGGGATATAGAAAACCACCACCAGAATCAGGAGCTGGACATAAAGATTGTAATGGATGTAACAGCCAATACAAAGACCCAAATGTCCCAGTTGGAAAGAGATTAATGTGGGCAGCTAACTATGCATTTGACGTAGAAAATGTCGCAAATTTCGCTACTTTTTGTGAAAACAGTGGTGGATTTGAGATATGTTAATTAAATTAAATAGCGAGGAGAGATCACAAATGGCAGATAATATCATAGTTGATGAACTGGTAGCATCTACTCATCACTACTCTGGTACAGCTAATGGATATAATTGGAATTGTGTAGTTACTAACGATGGTCTCAACCATTGGGTTGTTGAATCTATAGAATGGGATAATGAAATACCATTCAATAAAAAGGAAATTACCAGACTAGAACAGAGAATAGCAGATGTTATTTATGCTGTACACCAGTATACTTATCCTATGTGTACAAATCTCGCAAGTTCTATTCCAGAAGGATTTTCAAAAAGGGAGAACCAAGCATGAGTACAAATATCGAGGACATTTATCATAACTATCTAACTGACATACAGGAAAAGAGGAACAAACAACGTAGAGACAGAGATGAATATAGAACATGGTTCGGTGCATCGAGTGCTGGCAGTTGTTATAAGAAGCAGTACTATCGTGTAAATGGATATGAAGAAAAGATGCCAAACTCTCAGTCTATGAGAAATATGAGAGTGGGAACAGTTATTCATGATGATATAGCAAAATCAGTGGAACATCATCTATCAAAGTGGAGAAAGGATGAGTTCCCAATCCTCGTAGAATACGAAATAACGATACCTACGTATAAAGTGATAGGTCACCTCGATATTGCGTTTTTCACTCGGGAGGATGGATATACGACAGCTCATATACATGATCTGAAGACAGCTCACAGTTTCAAATGGAAGAGAATGTTTGGTATAAAGAAGAATAGAGAAACTAATCCATCTGAAAATTATGAACTACAACTAGCTACGTATGCTATTGGTCTGGAGTGGTTCGATAATGAAGCCTGTGGAGTACATATAGATTTGGTACGTATGTATCTAGACTATTTCAAAAAAGATAATGCTGCAATCAAGACAGTAGAAATAAGTAATGATTATATTCATAAAGCAACTGATTACTGGAAAAATTTACTTGAAGAACTTGATGGCGTGACAAGTCCAGATGATCTAGTTCCCACTAAGGATATTGGTGTTCCCTTTTATAATTGGGAATGTAGATATTGTGGGTTCTTAGACATCTGTGATACACCACTAGCTAATAAGGAGAAAAAGGACAATGGCAGTAAGTAGTAAAAAGGAAGAAACCTCGGTAGCCATAGTAGGAGACTCACGGGTTGAAGTATCTCTTGACGCGGTTAAGAAGATACAAAAATCCATTACAAGAAAACATAAACGTGTCTCAAGGATAGAAACCCCCAAAGCTTTTGTTAAAAAGAAACAGGGATTTGACTATACTGAGTACAGTTACATGCGTGATGTTGCCGACAAGGAATATCCAGGCTGGAGTTGGACTATAATCAACACTCAGTTCGTTGGAGACACAGCATTTCTTGTACAGGGTAGACTAAAGTGGTTTGATGAGGGTATATGGAGAGAAGGTGATGTCACAGCGGCACATCGAATCCAGAAACTCACATCATCGAATGAATATTCTGACGTTGGAAATGATGTAAAAGCAGCCAATACAGATGCAATCAAAAAGGCTATGAATATGTACATGAATATTGCTGATGATGTATACAAAAACATAGTGGAAGATATGGAACTAGCTGATGACCAAGTAGAAGAAATGGTTCGACTAGCTGGAACTATAAGCGATGACTATAAGATCAAAGTTGGCAGAAGTATCCAAGAAGGTAATGTCAATGCACTCAATTATAAGGGTTCATTGGCAAAACTAAGGAGGATTGCAGATGCGCAGTCGTAGCATAAACTTCGATGAAGGACTATTGCAAGAAGGTAAGGTATATGCCGTAGGAACTAATGACGGCAAAGAGTTCAGAAGGGTCGTATACGGTGGAACCAGACTTATGAATGGTAAACCTATGATGATCTTTAAAACGGAAGATAACCTTCAACTCTCTGTTAATCCCAGCTTTCATACATACACGCTGGAAGAGATACAGATGGAAGAAGATCAACAAAAAGGAGGATAACGATGGGCAAACTAACAGTAGATCAGGCTGACTCACTTCAAAAGAAGGGTGTTCTCACTAAATCAGCAAGAACCAAAATGCAAAATGAAGGGCTGATTACTGAGAAGAAACAAACGAAACAGTACTATATAAAGACTGGCCCTAATCAATTCAATAAACCACAAATGTATATTGAAGGTATCAGGGGATTGACTGTAAGTACAGAAGGACAATCAACTATCAATACTTTAAGAGAAGAATGGCAAAGTCTTCTCAAAAAGCACTGTGTCACTAGCACAGAGGTTAATTCAAAAACAACAAAATGATGAAAGGAGTCATACAAGATGCGTACAAGTAAAGCTACATTCGATCCTGCTCAGTCTCAATTTATACCAATTGAGTCTGGCACATATCCTGCCCATATAACGGGAATCACAGAAAGAGAGGTTAATACTAAAGTTGGACAAGCAACAGTATTTAATCTCACATACAAAGTAGCAGACGAAGCTGGTAAAATACAGCAATCCGTCTGGGAAATGGATGGGTTTGAGTACAAAACAGACAAGTCTGGAGCTAAAATCCCTGTAGTTAATGGGGATGGCACTCAGAAGACTGCTGAGTGTACTCACATAGTTGGAAAAGAGTTCGGAGACAAAGGATATTTTGTTTTCTCTGATTCAGCTCTTTCTGGCAGGAATCGGAAATACTTCAACCTTCTCAATCTTCTTAATGTAAAACTAGAAGAAGAGGAGGATGAAGGTGTTAAGGTACAACGGTTAGTACTTCTAGATGAAGAGGATGTCGTAGGCAAACCTGTCTATGTCAGACTCTCGCCTGAAAAGTACGTCACCAGAAACACCAAGCATCTCCCAGAAGCGGAGCAAGACTGGAGAACAGCTTGGAAAGTTGATAGAATAGACAAATGGCCAGATGGTCAAACTCTATCAGCGGATGAAGTCGAAGGCGACATACCGTTCTAACCCTACCTCGCCACTGGGATGTGGTCTAATGGCAAGACACTCGGCTGTTAACCGAGAGGATGTAGGTTCGAGTCCTACCGTCCCAGCAAATTAAGGAGAATAGTATGAAAATATCTGGAATATGTTCAAGACATGGATACTACAAGGGTGAAAAATGCCCTAAATGTAGAAAAGAGGAGAAAGGTGATGAGAGTAAAAGTAAAAAAGGTGTTTAATGGATATGTCTCTGTGCGAGACTATGTTGTCAAGAAATGTGCAAATAAAAGAGAAGATTTGCTCATAGAACATGATGATAAATTTATGAAGATTCCTTTCTCAACTTTAATTGATCCAAGTAGTCTGCATACTAAAGAGTTCATTAGCAAATACGATGGGAGTAAATATACTCTCAATGACTTCAAATGGAACCCTGTGGACGAATCTCAGCTTGATATTTGGGATTAGGATAAGTATATTCTGTTAAGGGGAGAGCGGCTCGCTAACCTCTATCGTGACCCTTCTCAATCTCTTCTCATCTGAGCTGCTCTCCTCTTGGTGTCTCTAATAGTAACCTTAATATAAGGAGCAATAAAAATGGATGGAGTAACAGTAGTGAAACTAAATGAATTGGAATTAAATATAATCCACAATTTGCTAGATAACTCAGAACATAAGGCACATGATCCACACGTCAGTTCTCTAGAAAAAGATTTTAAACAAATTATCGAAGACTATAAAGAAGCAAAAGGTGAGGCTCTAAAAGATAGAGCTGAGGGTCGACTGGGCCCACTCTGCTACGACTGTGATTAGTGAAGCTAATAGAGCTTCACACTTTAAAGGTTGGTGATAACTTTGAAGTAAGAGGAATGAGAGGTGTTCTTCTCTCACTCTCTGTAGGCTTTGCAAAAGTATACTGGTACAAAGTACCAAAGTTCGATAGTGGATTCCCCGAGACAGATAAAGAATTAAGAAATTTCTATTATAAGAAAAAGATGAATATTGCGCCTGGCGCAATGGTTAAAAAGGTAAGAAAAAAAGGAGGCTCTTATGGGTCATTCAGCGTGGATACAATACTTAGCGGCAAAAAGGGCTAGAGATCAGCTCGTAGAATATATGACAGATGTTCTAGACTGGTCTTATGCAGAACAGTGTGCCGATGAAATAATAGCAGCTCAGGAACATCTAGAAGAACTGGGCATCTATCCGCCACATGAAGAAGCTATTAATAAGTGGGATGATTGATGTCATTTAAATGTCCCAAATGTGGTGAATTGATAGAGGGAGTGCATATTAGGTCTACTGGCAGATATGACTCTTCAAAGAGAATAATAGAACTGCTTTCCCCGAGAAATGATGGACTTAGGAAACTTCTAAAAAAGCTTCACAAAGCAATATCTAGAAGTATTCCATCAGATAGTGATAAGATGTCTTTTCTAAAGTTTCTTGAAAGAATAGATGGAGTAGAAGATGACAAGATAACATGGGGAGTAAATCTATATCTCTCAAAAGAATTTCGATATGAAGGTAAGGGATATAACTACCTTGCTGGCATAATAGATAGACATAATCTCGATAGAGATAAGCTAAAAGCGTATGAGCGCCTGAGATATGGCTCTCCACCACCGATAACCAAAATAAAGGAGAAAGATGATGAAGTATAGTATGGGAAACTTCCCTGTGACAGAAGTGCCAATTGAGACAGAAGGACTGACTAATTCAACGGACTACAAGTTCATAGTAAGATGCGATACATCACAAGTACTAAGTTGCATGACAAAGGAATACAAATTAGTAACAAATCAAGAAGTAATTGATGCTTCCTACAATATCATGAAAGAGGCAAAAGCCACAATGTCAGAAGTAAGGACATTTGGTGGTGGAGCCAGAACTGTATGGAAATGGAAGTTTCCAGATAGTGTTGAAGTAAAGAAGGGAGACTTCATCAATCCCGAAATCCTCATTAAGAACAGTTATGATGGATCAACACAGGTAAGTCTTCTTGCTGGACTGTGGAGACAAATATGTTCTAATGGTATGGTCATTGGTAATACAATAGGATACAACTCTAATCGACATAGCATATACAATCCTAATCTGGATAAGCTCCCAGAGATTATCTATGATATGGTATCATTTACTAAAGACGTAATACAAAATGAACTAGGATACTTGATTAGTACTGAACTGAAAAACAAAAATAATATCTCTAAAGTTGTAGAGATGTTCCCACAACAGGTTATAGAACAATTAGTCAATTATCTCGCTGCAAAAGAGATTAAGACATATTGGGATTTACTTAATGCCTGTACTTGGGTAACTACCCATGCCATGAACAGATCACAGGAAAGTACCTTCAAATTGGAGAGTACTATATATCCTAAGATCAAAAAGTGGGCAAATGAAGAAATAGCCCAGGCATGAGTACTTCCGAATGGCAGAGATGTCCTGTCATTATACCATATTTGGGGGGGAAGTTTGAACTGAGTAGAAAACTGGTTCCTATGCTTCCCCCTCATACAAGGTATATAGAAATGTTTGCTGGCGGACTGTCTATGTTCTTCAGAAAGAAGAAGGTAGAATGGAATGTGGTGAATGACTTTGATAATGATGTTGTTAATCTATATATTTGTGTAGTAGAAAGATTTAATGAATTAGCATCATATATATATTGGTATCCTAGAAGTCGTACCTTATTCGATGAGATAAGGAAAGAGATTCATTCTGGGAAAACAATAGATATTCCTGATCCTAGAAGGGCTGCGAGATACTTTTACTTAATAAGAACTGCCTTCAATAAAAGTGTTCACGGTGCCTTCTCTAAGCAACCAAAGAAGGATTGGGGAGATCAATTAACAGAAGAGCTGAAACACAGTAGAACATATTTTGATGGAGTTACTATAGAAAATATGGACTTTAGATTACTTGCAGAAAAATACTATCCAAGACAAAACGATTGCTGGTATCTAGACCCACCCTATGTGGTATCTAAGAGAGGTGATTATTATTACCACGGATTTACAGAGAAAGACCATGAAGACTTAAAAGATATAGCTGACATTATAGATAGCAGTGGAGCAAAGTTCATGATTAGCTATGATAGTGATGAATGGATAAAAGAATCTTACAAGCAATATAATATACAGGTAGTTAAAACAAAGTATGCTGGAGCGACAGAATCTAGAGAAAAACTATTCGAGGAACTTCTCATAACGAACTATGAGACAGTTACACAGGAAACCCTAAATCTATAAGGAGAGCAAATATGGAAAATGTCAAAGAAATGAAAGTCAGTCCAGCAAGTAGAGAAGCGGAAGAAGCTCTGATTTCCTCAATTATTCAAGGAGGTCAGGATTCTTATGAGAAAGCTTCTATATGGATAATAGATGATGATGCATTTTACCATTCAGATACAAAATCATGCTGGCAGGCACTTAAGAGACTATCGAGATCAAAAGCACCGATAGACACAGTTACATTAATAAATGAAGCTAGAAAGAAGTGGAATAGAGATACATGCGGAGACTTAGCATACTTTGTTACAGGACTACTAGATGCGGGAATACAATCAAATGCATATTCATATGCACGAATAATATGGGAAAAATATGTACAGAGACAGGTCATAGAAAGTTCATGGAAACTATATGACGAATCATTTGATGATAATCAGAGACTTGGATTCTTACTAGAAAAACACAGAAAATTTATAGAAGAGCTAATTGATTTTCAACCAGACAAGAGTCTTAACATAGAATCAATAGCTAAGGAAGCTCAAAAGAGTATAAAGGACAAAGGTAATATGATTAGTTTTAACTGGCCTATGTTAGATCATATAGCTGGTGGAATGACGAGAAAAGAGATAACTGTATTAGGTGGTAGGCCAGGTCACGGCAAGACCACATTCATGATTAATATCATCAAGAAGTTGATCGAAGCTGGCAGAAAGGTTATGGTATTTAATAGAGAGATGAGCAATGTAGAGATGATAAAGAAGTTGATTGTTCTTGAAAGTAATAGTCTATCTTATACAAATGTCAGACATGGAGACCTGTCTAAAGAAGATGAAGAAGAAGTATCTGATATATTCGGTGCGTTTTCTGAGAAATATAGCAATCTCATGCTATATGATGATGTAAGAAGACTAGAGGATACAATGAGAGAGGTACGTAGACACAAGCCAGACGTGATATTAGACGACTTTATACAGTTAATACAGGTAATAGGAGCTGAAGCGAGAAGATTCGAAATAGAGCAAATTCTACAAGACTATAAATGGATATGTAAGAAGATGAATTGTTCGGCTATACTAGTAAGTCAGTTAAATAGAGAAATCGAGAGGAGAATAGAGCCTAGACCTATGATGAGTGATTATGCTGAATCAGGATCAATAGAGCAAACAGCAGAGACAGCTATGTTCGTTTTCTATGGTTATAACTATGATAGCAATAGATTTGACAGGTATGAGTCAGAAATCATAGTAGGAAAGGCCAGATATGGAAGGGTAGCTACATACCAGGCTGGCTTTAATGGTGATAGATGTAAATTCTATTCATCGAGAGAGCAAGCCGCAGATGAGACCCAAAATACAATTCCTAAAGGAAAGAAGGAGAATGATAAGGAGGTGCCGAATGTGTAGTAAGCAATCATATTCTGAACATTATGACTTCACATCGTCTTATACAAAGACATATGTAGGAGTTGTCTGTAAATCCTGTTGTATAAGAGAATATTACGGAACAAGAGGTAAGACAGGTAAACTCTATCCAAAAGACATGGAGTCTAAATCACTATTTGGATTAAAATAATGCACGATATAGAGAAAGAGACAGTAATCAGTATAGACCCTGGTATGGGCGGTGGGATCGCCTGGTATGATGGAAATGAGATGAATTGGTCGAAAACCCCAAGTGGTGCTAGAGAGATGGCAAATTCCGTCAGACGAATAGTGCGACATTTCAGCATTGAAGGAATCCCTAAAAGAAGAATTTTGGTTACAATTGAACAAGTCCACGCAATGCCCCACGATGGAAGAAGTTCCCTATTTAAATTTGGTACAAATTATGGTACGTGGATCGGGATATTTGGCACTATGAATATGGACGTGACCTTTATAAGTCCACAAGTATGGCAAAAGTCATACATAAGTACACCTTCCGCCTTTGAAAGTAAGGCAAAAAGGAAGAGATACTTAAAAAGTTTAGCCTCTGATGCATTTCAAACTAAAAATAAAAAGGTAACGCTGGCTACATCTGATGCTATACTGATATGTCAGTATAGTTATTTGAATCTCCTTTCAGACTAGGTGTGGCCAGCAAAATCTAAAGGAGAAATCTTATGTTTAATACAAAAATGGAAGTTCTATTTAGTATTGGAAGTAAATACTCAAGGATAAGAGTATCTAAATCAGTCTTACTAGGAACACAGTATCATATAACAATAAATCTATGGCCAGCAAGCATATCAATTACCCTATCTTCCCATACAGTAGCATTAAATATTAAAATATTTAGGCCGTTCATCACTATTACTTTAGGATTTTAATAAGGGGGATCAATATACTGTTGCCACCAAAGTTTTTCATCTTTGGCGGTGATAAACATTTCTATCCAATATGATATAAATGGTGGAAAGAACAGTCTTCTCATATCTCTCATAAAACTATCATCATCATCTTCATCAGCATAAATACCAAACAGTGTGAAGTAATACATTGCTCTGAAGATTAGTCCAAGTACAGGTGACTCCCCACCTCTAAACATAGTACCTAAAGGTCTTCCTGTAAGCATTCCAACATTACTAACTTGTTTTAAAAATTTTGCGGCCTGATATGCTGGTGACTTAAAAAACTGTACAAATACACCCAATCCTGATGCAATCACCCTAGTAGAAGCAAACCTAGCCATCTTTGCAAGCTCTATATCACCTTTATGCCTTCTTTTTCCCTTTTGTCCAAGTCTTTGTACAGCATCTACTGCCCTCTGACCCACATCACCTAAACTCTGTCCTCTCGTAGAGTTTATCATGTTCTCCACTATTTTTTTATCGTGAAGATGTTGAAAATATGTGTATCCTTTAAACTGCATCACACCTTTCATTGGCCCACCAAATGCAGTAGTATGGAACTGAGGGCTCATTCCAAACTGTAAATTATATACTGCGTTTCTACCTATACTAATAGCCTCTGGACTGGTGAATCTACCTTCACCTTTTGGTAGATAACCCATTCTATCTGCTACTAACATTGCTGCGATAGCTGTCTCAGCTCTCAGGTTTTCTTCAACGCCAGAAAATGTTAGATAACCTTGCCCAGCCTTAATAGGAGGCGGAAACCATTTCAACGTGAAGAAGGCTGCTCTTCTCAGTTGAGACTTACTAATACCTCTCATAATTTTCTTCAATCTATCTTCTACGAGAGCTTTATCCATAGTACTATTAGGAGATACAATATCCCAGTAAAGACCCTTTAGTCTTTTAAATCTTACTAAATCCTGTTGTCCTACACCTAATCCAGAAGCACGTCTTATTGCATAGTCAATATTTTTCATACCCTTTCCATCTATGAACTTTCTTCTAGATAGATTGAGGAATGCTAACGCTTCCTTTCTTCTAACCATTGCGAGGTCTCTAAAAGTTGGATCGGCACTATGCATACCCATAAGCATTTCATTAAATGCGCTAAGAAGCTCAAGAACTCCTGTTTCTTCCACAGCCTCTCTAAACTTTTTATACTGAGGATGTTTTGGATCGTTTAGCTTGAAAGACTCTTTTGATATTTCCCATCCAAAATGTACAAATACATTTAATCTCTGAAAATTATTCTGGAGAGCAGACCACCAATTAAGGAACTTTGATGTATATATTAAGTTGTTAAAGGTTGTATAAAATTGTACATCATCTGGCGTGTAGTCTTTATTTTCACCCAGCCTTCCTTCCCTTATTGCTTTAGGAATAATTTTATTGAGAAAATTAGCCATCCCTTCATTGTCTATAACATCAGACTTATAATTAGACTCACCAAATGCTACCTTAGTCATCCTTATAAGATAATCACTTAATGTTTTATTGTCTGTTGTATATAAGAGAGATTGTAATAACTGTACTTTAATTTCATTCATCTGTAGGGCAGTTATTGTCCTATCGAAGTAGTTATTATCTACCTGTGCATCTTCTCTTCTCTTTGTATGATCCATCATAGTGCCAATATGTTTGAAGTGTACAGGCTTATTGATTATATCTATATCCTCTGGGCTCTCCATACTGGAAACAGGGGCACCAGCAATCCTTCTAAGAGTTCTCTCTATTCCAAATTCTACTGCCTTCCACTCAGCTAAGTCAGCCTCAACAGCATCTCTTGTCTCCGCGGAATCATAATCATCTTCCTCCAGCTCTTCTTCTATTATACCTATAACTTCTTTTGCATCATCGAGTCTCTGCCCAGCCTCATCTTCATAATCACCTTCATAAAATTGATTTGGATCATAGTTCGATGCCTTCGGCTCAATAAAATCTAGCGTAGTTTTTATAACACCCGTATTTGGGTCTCTATAAACATTTGTTCTATACCCACCCACAGACATAGCTTCATCCAGTAACGCTCCTATCTCTTCATCGGTATACCCCTCATTTGTCATTTTCTTCTCAAGCCTTCTGGACATAGCTTCAAGCCTACCCCTGATCCTCTTAATCCATTTATTACTTTCCTTCCAAAAATCTTTATTGATTCCCCTCCTTTCTTGTACAGCATCCCATAGATGTGATTCAAGTTCCCTCGGAACTCTTACTCTTTCATTAAATCTGTGATAAGCTCTGTAATTACCCATGTCACTATATATAGGGCTTTTATCTTTCTTTCGACCCAGCAATCTACGTCTTTGGAATAAATCCCACCCCTGAGCCTTGTACCATCCCTCTGGAATAATATCTTCTAAAGCTCTAGTCCCCTCTTCACCACTAAACGCTGTCTCTGTGCCTACCTTTCCCGTTTTAACAAATGATGTTGATGTGCCATCAGGGCTCACAACTTTTACTATGTATGCACTATACTTCTCATTAGCACCACCTTCCCCTTCCTTATACATTATATAATGAAACACATCTCCACTCTGATCCGTTACTCTATGAATCTTATCGTGTACAAGAGTCTCATCCTCAGCCTCGTTTATTTCTTGTTGTTTCTTTACATCTTCTAAGATGCTAGTAATAAACTTACCTGCAGGCGACCCTCGAAACTTTGCAAACTCCTTTGGATCAGACGGGATATGTTTAGGTACTATATATCTTACTCTTCCCGCCAGTACTCCCTTGTAAAATTTATGGAACGACTGACTAACAAACTCTGATATATCACCTTCCCCGAAGTCTACTCTTGTTCTAGGGATTACTTGCACATCACTTTCACTTACACGATTGAGTTCATCAGTCTCAATAAATCTGACATGGTATGACTCATTATCTATACCAACTATTCTTATCGGTTTACTATCAGTTGTAAATATGTATTTGCTATGATCTCCCAACCCCTCAAAAAGATAATCATTTAACTGATCGTAGGTAAAATTATCTTGAACAGCAGACTGTAATTTCGTCTGTATGCCAATAATCTTCCTCTTATAACTAGAAGATTTACCTTGAACAAGATCAGAGAATGACTTCAGTTTATTAACTAGATTATATACATACCCCTCTTTATCCCTAGATAGCACAAGTCTTGACGGCTCTATCAGCATCCTTTCCCATGCAGTAAGAGGAGCATTAGGATTATGATGCCGTCCAGTAATACCTACTCTTCCCTGCTTGAGAGTTCTATGATACCAAACTGACATAGACACCACCCTACTAGGCCCCATAGAATTAAAATCTACAATAGGTTCATTGAACTGTTTCTGATAAGCATCCCCAAGCATATCAAGGTACTCAATAATAGGATCAGTAGACCTAAATCCATCAAGGCTACCTAGCTCAACAAGAGTTGAGTATATAGAATCATATAATCTCTTGTGCCAGACGTACCTTCTTTGTTCTTGTTTCTTTTTGTTCCCAGTAAACAGATGAGAGCTGTCGCGTGGTTCACCTACCATCTTTCTAGTATTTAGGGAGCTCTTTATCCTAGATTTATAGAAAATCCAATCTTCTTCAGCTACACCTTTCAAGAAGTTAGTATTTGCGCAATCTATTGCATCTTGTTGTTTAGACATTATTTTTTACACACTCTTTTTTGTAACTCTTTTTCATATTGAACAGTACGTACTTCAAAACTCATTTTTTCTTTCTCTATCAGCTCATCACGAGTGGGAACCTCAAAAAGATTTTTACCCCAGGAATTAAAGTATAGAATAGCAGCTTCCTTCTCCATTAATTCAAATGGAAGTAACATAACAACATTCTCTATATCTTTTATATCTCTCTTCCTAGTCTTTCCTTTCTTCTGGCCTACCCTTAACATCACACCATCGAAATGTCTCTGTGTTGCCATCCACCTTGTCTCTGGGCTAAGAGCTCTAAATTTCGGTAGCCACTTCTCAATAAAAGCACCTATAGCCTCACTATATTCATACTTAGTAATAAATCTATCTCTTAATGGGAATGTATTACCATGCTCATCTTGAAACTCTTCATTAGCAAATATATTTAGATAATCACTGACCATCTTGTCAGCAAACTTCCTTCCTTCTGTTACATTTTCTTGTGCTATCTTTAATCCGATCTTAGCTGCTTCGGCTGGAGCCACCTCGTTAAACTCATTTATTGCAGCTATGTGAGCGTTCGCAGTATGGTCTCTTGTAAGAGCAAAGATGTCTCCCTCTGAAATTGTATCTAATGGGTATGCTGCCTCATGCTTTTGAATTTCTTCATAAAGAATTGGCATTATATTCTCAAATACTGTGCGAGTTTCCATTCCTGCTTGTTCATTGTACGCATCAACAGTAAGTCCTTCTAATTTCTGTCCTTCTCTCTCTGTTCTTGCTCTGGCTACAGTATAATCCATAGACTTTTCTTTTATTCCACCTCTCATTACAGCTCTATCTAAAGTAGACTTGTTTTTATCAGTTGCGGTATTGTAATTATGGAAGTTCTGAGAATATCCATACATCTCCATCATATTAAGAGACCTTTGCCCTCTTCCCATTTCCCTTCCTCTTCTGAGAGGAGAATATTTAAATGCTCCAAAAATATCTTTGATATATATCTCTTTCATCATTGTTGACAGTTCTTTTCCATCGCTTCTCCTAAGTATTCTATCCACCAAGAAAGAATACCCATTATATCCCCAGTGAGGGAGTAACATCTCTTTCACATTATCTACAGCCGCCTGTAATAATATAGATGCTTCATGAGCAGAGGTAGTTTTTAAATATAGTGGGACATCTGCCTTTGCTATTTTTTTAGGGCCGTAGACCTTGCCGTCCTTATCAACAACACTTATACCCTCATCTTTTAATGATTTATACACTTCAAGCTGTGAGACTATACTCTTATCAAGAGGGGCATAATCTATAATAACCATCTCGGCTGGAGGGACAACCTCTATAGATACATCTTTACCCATCACTTTCCATTGTGTCTTGAGGTTCTTGAATACCAAGACCTCCCTTATGGATTTGAAGTTATTTATTATACCCTCAGATGCATGAGCAACTGATGTATTCTCCATTACCTTTGTAAGGTCATTAAAATTGGATAAAACCCCTTTGAACTTACTATGCTCAAATATATCTAGTCTGGTACTCTTCACACGGGATTTATATGCATCACTATTCATCATCATCTTCATTCCCTGTTTCACTTTTGGGGGAAGAGACTCTACCATCAAGTGATCGCCATCAAAATCTCCTTGAAGCCACTTAAAAGTATCAATCGCGTTTACAAAAACCCTGTTACCACCATCATACTCTATAAACTTGACTCTTCTTAGAGCAAGAGAAGGAATATCAACGACTGGCTGCCTACCTCTGAGATGTTCTATATTTTTTGTTTTCAATCTTTCATTTAGTTCTGCAATAGCAGCTTCCCTTTCACGCTTCTTTCTATATCTAGACCAGAAATCTAGAAACTCATCTTTATCTTCATATGCTTCCTGAGCTGTGAGTCTAACCATCGTTCTATTACCATCTCCATAGGCAATCTCGTCTTCACCCAAGTGGTCAGCAAAATCGGGAGCCATCGCGATGTAGCTTCCTTGCCCATCCCGCCTCCCTTTGAAGGCGGTTTGCTTAATTACGCTATTGATAATAGAAGGTGCGTGTCTCTTCATGTAAACAGGATGCAGCAAAGCTGCTGCGTCTATTGCTTTTATCAACTCAAACTCAGTGAATGTAGTCTTATGTTTTATTGCTCCCAGCTCTACTAGCATTTCACGTAACCTTGCTGGGTCAGACCGCATCTTAACTAGGTTAGATATGTGTTTCCTTGCATGTCTTACTAGATGATTAGCAACTATCTTGTACCCAGCCCTGAAATCCTCATCCTGTAGAAGGTCTGGAGATATAGCTAAATCCATCCATGTCATAGGGAAGGGAGCACTTCTCTTACCAGACTCATCACCAGCACTAATGACTCTCAAAGATGACTCGGGCAATGTTAGAACGGAGTTTGTTTGACTGTATGCTCCACTACTCTTCTTAGTCTCTTCTGTACTAGCCCAAGCTTGTATATTTACGTCACCATCAGGCCCATGAAAGACATACTCTATCCTACCAGTGTCACCGCGAACACTGATGATAGGAGCTTTAGTTTCCTTATTAATAATTTGCATACCAGATGGGGCTTCAGACATATTCATTTTTTCCATTATCATACCTTCACCATCAACATGATATATATATGGCTTAAACTCAGTAAGTCTTTCTCCTCTCTCTGGCTCTCTACCTATAGCATGAGCTATCTTTCCCATAGACCGACTATCTACTGGCATAAATCCATCAAATCTATACCTTTTCTTTCCGATCTGTAAGAAGTCCTCCTCTGCTGAGATTGTCTTCTCTACCCCATCGACAACCATTCTTATCTCAACCTCACTAGGATCAATGACTACCATATCATATGTACCCTTATTACCTGTCCATCCGTAAGGTCTCCATCCCTCAGCTAATATTGATCTAGTTCTGCTGAACTCATCTGCAATACCTTTATAAGATTCGGGGTCTTCTCTCCTTAATTTTCTAGACTCCTGTAAATATTGTTCTCCGTAAGCAGCCTTCCACCATTCATGTCTGGAGATAGCTTGAGCGTAGGCTATGGGATTATTCCACTCAACTATCTGATTCTCTGCATATACTATCCAGTTATCTATATCTTGTTGAGATACATTCCCCGCTTTCTTCTCAGCTTCAAAGTATTCACTTATAGCTTCCATATTATCACTGTTTTCTACCCACTCCTGAGATACCTCAGTCAAAATTAGTGTCGATTGATTTGCTCCTCTAACACCTACGATAGAGTAAGGAGTATCTAATCCACCAGAGTCAACCCATTTTGAAATATCTCTTTCAAGTCTGTCAAATCTATTTGCTACCCATTGATTACCAACATTGTAATAGCTGGTTTTATCCTGCCCATCCGAGTCTGTATATGTAAATGTCTTATTTATATCAGAGAATTTAAGGTAAGCAGTCTTATCTCCCAGAGGAGTCTCATCAATAAATGATTTCCTTTGGAACATAGAAAGCTTGCGGCCAGTAATAGATTCTTTGTCTCCCTGTAATGTCATTTCGCCATCAAGGACTTCAAAGATTACCTTGTCTGATCTTGGTATACTGTCTTGAGCGTGAGTGTATAACCTATTAACAACCTGTCTTAGATGTTGCGCCGCTGGCCTACGATGCCTTTGCTCTCGAAGAGCATTCTCTGCTAGAATCCTAATTTGTTTCTCTTTACTGGCCCAGTCTCCCTGAGTTACATACTTCATAAACCTCATTCTATTGGATCGAACATCAAAACCTGATTTATGTAACGACTTAGCAAAATCTATCATCTTCAAGAACTCAGACCTATCCATTGAGACTCCCCAGACGCTAACACCAGTCTCTAAGAACCTCTTGTACCCCCAATCCGCTTCAGATTCAGAGTTAGATGCCCAGTCATCATAATCCCTTTCCTCCTCATCAGCGATAGTAGATGAAAAGTCTGCGTTCTCATCTGCAAATAGATTTGCTGCACGTCTAGACCTACCAGCCTTTAGTTCCTTCATTTTTTCTTTAGAATATTTATGTTTATATCTCTTCCTGACTTCTTTACTTATACTTACTGGTCTAACTCCAATCTCCATAGGAGCATCCTCATAGAACTCTTCAGCAATAAGAGTAACTACTTGATCTGATGTTAGTTTTGAAGGAGCCACCATCGCTTTTAATTTTCTCCAAAATCTTACTAACCATGCTTTCATCTTCTCAAGTAATTGTCCTTTAGGATTGAACTCTCTCACGGCTCTATGAGCATATACTTGACCAACGGCCTGTGCTAGACGCTCTCCAACAGCTTGGAACTTATCTAAATTTCTGTATTCTCCAGTCTCTTCAGTAGCAGCCCACTCCATTGCTTCTGTTCCAAACATCTTCACAGCCTGTCTAACTAGAGGGCTGGTCTCTCCTAAAAGATTCCAGTAAGCATGGAAATATTCGTGAGGAATAATCTCTAGAGATGCTTCTTTCCCCTCTGGGGTGATATTAGCAAATCTTACTAGATCACCAAGAGATTGTCCCATAATACCCACAGGTAACTCATTAGCATTAACTACGAACCCTTTCTCGAATGGCTTAATGAAGGGCATCTTCCTTCTTAATCTTCTAAAGATAACCCGCCTAATCTTGCGTGTCTCTTTAATGTTATTACCTTTAAGGCTGTGTCGACTCTTCTTTCTAATATGAGATACGTCTACAAATGAGTTGGTATTATCGTCATCCTTTTTCTTCCTTTTCTTATCCTTGTCTATCGGCATTACATCTTTATCTTTTTTCGTTCTCTTTGGGAACTCTCTCTTGCCAGACAATCTTTCTTTAAATCTTTTTAGTGCTTCTACCTTTGTGATTTTCTTCTTCTCTTCTACAGCTTTTTTAGCTTCTCCAGCTACCGTCTTTTTACCAGAAGTTCTGAGCTTAACCTCTTTTAGTATTGCCTTAACAAGAGATGCCTTATTCGCACCCTTATTAATCTTAATGTTTCTAGAATCAGCAAAGCTAATGATGTCTGCTTTTAACCATGACTCTTCGGGAAGTCGAACTTCTTTCTTCTTGGGCGCTGGTTCACCCATGACTCCAAACTTACCAGACTCTCCCTTATCTGGTGGCGTTTTTTGCCCAATTTCTTCTAAAGTCTTTTTTAAATCTTCAACATATACACCTTCTTGGGCTTGCCCCTTTTTTATCTTAGCAGCCTTCCATTTATCAAAAGCCTCATTAAAAGACTCCTTAGTTGGGAATACTTTATTTATATCTTTTATAACCTTCCGTACTGTAAGACGAACATCAGCATTATCGGGCCAGTGCTGAGCTAAACGTAGCAAACCCATAGCTTCTTCTCTTATCTCAGAAATATTACCATCCTCAACAGCACTATAAAATTCACTCACTTCCTCTACAGCCCACTCAGCTTGAGCAGACTTGTCACCCTGTACAGCAGCTTCCTTTTTTCTCTCCGTCATGGTACGAAAATTTTTCGTCTTAATACCAGCAGGAGTAAGAGGCTTCTCAGCTTTAGGTGTATCCTTACGAACACTTTCTCCCGTAACTCTTTTAAATACGGTTACCTTTAATTGAAAAAATTCTAATTGTTGAGCAACTTCCTTAGGGCCCAGTTTATATATGCCCCCCTCTGCCTTTTCAATTTCATCCATCTTTTTAAGTTCTTCATCAGTAAGATCGTGTATCTCTCCTCTTATTATCATAGACAGATTACCAGTTTTGTTGTATCTTTCAGCTGCCGCTATGCTTCTATCTAATTTTATATCATTTATTTCATCAACATTTGTTACGTCCTCTTCCTCATCCTCTGCCACCATAGGTGTTGTCTTGAAAAGTTCAACAAGAGCATTCTTACCAGCTTTTCCTGCTTGATCTCCAACTACCGCAATCAACTGATCCTGCCACCCCTCGTTAGCCATATTTATAACTGGGATACCCTTTAGACTAGCTAGAGATATTGCCTGTCCAGTACCTCCAGTTTTTATAGTTCTTATATTACCGCTCCCAGGTGCATCCTCATCCCTAACAGCACCATCTTTAGTCCAAGTTAGGACAAAATCAACAGGAGTATCTAGGTTCTTACCAAAAACTTGGAATGTATTCCTAGCATGTAAGTCTAACCCCTTCTCTTTTGTTAACTTTTCTTTAAGAGGATGTATTTCCTTTGCGATCTTTCTTGTATCATCATCAGCATCTTTCGGTGTAAATATATTTTTCTTTTCTACGCCATATCTGAATGCCGCGTCAGCACCTTTAGCATTACCAGTATTTACAGTATATCCAGCCTTTTCCAAAACTTTAGATACTTCATTCATCTGTTTTCTAATATCAGATGGAGTATCCCTAGACCCAACACCAGTATATGTCATTGTTGGTGATCCCTCAACAGGATCAGGTAACTTATCAAACTCTGGACTATCTCCCTCTTCTTCTGCGGCTTTTCTCGCAGCGACATCTTCTAGAGTACCCCCTATCTCTTTTAACTCATTCGGGTCTCCTATAAAGTCAAGTGGCTGTCCAATGACATCCTTCTCTTGCATATCCGCATTCCACCCTACATCTGGTGGTTTGTCAAATGCTGTAACTATTCCATCTTCATCGGTAACAACTATAGCTCCCTTGAATGGGCCATCAATAACTTTATACGGAGTCTCATCTGGCTCTGGTGGGAAAGCAGCTTCCCATTCAGTTGGAGTCATCCCACTTAGTAAAAACTCTCTTTCTGGTGCATCTAGATTGGGAAATGCATCTTGAATATGTAATCCCTTCTCTTGCCAGTCTCTAAACTGCTGCTCAGTAGCCCCAGGAATAAACATCATATGTTTCTTTCCACTCATAGGGGACTGCCTAATCACCATAGCACCAGACTCATCAAAGGACACACCTTCTTTAGCTTCAACAGGAGCTTCAGCTATAACTGTCTCTTGAGGTTCTTCCTCCTTTTCTGTTGGAGCTCCCTCTAGATTCTTAAGGAGAGCTTTCTCTTGAGCCAATCTTTCTTGTACATACTTTTTAGTATTTGTTTTTTTGTATGTACCTTTTTTCAGACCATCTTCTTTCTGTTTAATTTCAGCTTTAAGATATGCAATAGGGTCTTTTTTAAATTTTGCATATCTTTTTCGCATGCTATCATAAACAGACTTAGCTTGGCTTTTAGTAAATTCACCTTCGTGAGCTTTTACAATAGCTGCGACTGTACGTTTAGGGTCTGGTCTTAATTCATTGTCTATGTCTTCAAGAGTAAGGGGTGGTACCGCTTTATCCTTAGCCCTTGCTTTTTCCATTGCGCCAATACCAGGCTTAGGAAAGAATCTTGGTGGTGGCTCTTCCTCAGCTCTTTCTTCTGCAGGTTTCCTAGCCGCCAGCTTGACTGCATTTAAATCCATAAATGCTGATTGCTCGGCACCCTGCCCTGACCCAGCCACTTTTTGCAATCTTTCAGCTAATTCGCTTTCTATCTCTGCTAACTGCTCATTAGACATTTCACTAACCACTTCGCCCTGACTAGTAGCACTAAGACCAGCAGATTGTATTTGATAAGTAGGACTATTCACATCCTGAGTTACAGCCGTGAGATCATCATCAAGAATAACCTCCTCCCCTTCTTGATTGAGAACCATTATTGATCCCGCCTCACTTCTTGCTGTTACTTTTGCCGTATATTTCTCACCTTTTACATTATAGATTTCTATCTCATCCTCTATTAAATCCCTAGCGGATTTCTTCTCTGTTACTATGTCTGCTGGTTCTATAAATTTGTAAGGGAATGTAATTTGCTTACTCTTACCATCTGGTAATGTTACCTTTAAAACTACCCCTTTCTTTGTCTTCTTTAATATCTCACCTGATTTCCCCTGATGCTTATCAACTCCAACTATTGTTACATTATCACCAACGGATAACATATCTGCTTTTTGTTCATCAGATATAGCCTGCACGGCTTCTTCTGTAACTACATCTATTTGCCCTTCAACCGCTGTAATAGATGGGTCTTCCTCTACAACCATGTCTCCTATATTTAAATCAGCCATGTTCACTTGAGAATCTTCCATCATAAATTGGATGTCGCTTTCTAGCTTAGCTTTAACAATATCATCAGCTAGTAATGTCTTAACAACTCCTACTAAATCACCGCCTGGAGCTGTTTCAATAGAAGTTCCTATCTTTGCCTTGCCAGTGGCTATCCGATCCAACATAGAACGTACCTTCTCCGTTGATATTTTAGCGTCTGCGGGTAATATTCCTTCTTCTTTGAACCATCTACCCACTCCATGAAGAAGATTCGATCTGGCGGATTCTGAGAGCTCATCTATTAGTGTCGGATCACCCATCTCTTCAATGAATTTGACTGCTCTTTCTTGATATGACTCAATATCCTTAGTGGATTCAGCAGCCGCAGCTGCTTTATCTTCATCAACTGCAAGGGTAGAGTAATTATATACAGGAGCGTCAAATGCAAGTGATTCTAGAAAGGTTGGAGCTGTAAACTCTCCATCACCTACAGGTGGGGCCGCGGGAGCAGATGTTGGGGGTACACCATGCGCTGCATCAGAAGCTTTCTGTGCTACAGTCTCTCCAAAATCATCAATGTAATCTATTGTTTCCTTCTGTCTCTTAGCTCCCCCAACTGCTCCTCCAAATCCACTAAATATACCACCACCTATTGCACCACCGTATGCCTGCTCTATTAATTCTTGATCCTTTAGACCCTCTCTAGTAGCCTTTGTTATATTAGACATCACTTCATCAGGAGTATCACCCCAACCATTCTCTAGTCCCCAGTTGATAACATTCTGTGATAGACCCTGCGCAGCCTCGGTCACAGCTTCAGTAAACATACCATCAATAGCCTCAGTACCAATAACTCCACCCTTAGATGCAAGCCTAGCCCAGAAACTCTGAGACCCAAGACCTTTTGAAAACACCTTATTAGTAATAGCGTTCATAAGTCTGCTATGCATCTTCTTTCCAACCTCAGTTTTAAGGCCTGGAAATCTTCTAATAGCATGGAAGAATGGAATGCGCTCAAGGTATCCTGCTATAATTCCATAAGCAAGTGAAGCTAATCCAGAAGTCAATTTAGCTTCATTATCGGGAACACCCTTTTTCTCTAATATATCTCTGGCCTCCACATACTCACTAGTACCTTCCAAAGTACCTATTGTTGCTAAAGTTACCAGTCCAACAGGAGCACTAGCAACAGTAGCTATGCCAGCGGCTGCAAACATAGCTGCATAAGAGGGTAGCATTTCGCCAAAACCACGCTCTATCATGTCTAAATCCATGAAGTTTTCTCGACTAACTGGCTCGTCTTCTCTCCATAGCATATAAGCCTGAAGCGATGGGTCTTGTCTCATCCAATCATTTTTAATACCCTTAGACCATTCTCTTATATTGTCTACACCAAGTAAGTCACCGCCAGTCGTAACAACGTCAAGCAACATCGACTTAGAACTATGCATAAACCTCGTTCCAAATGGAGCTCTAGCACTCTCTCCATAATCTTCATACATCTCAACAGACATAGGCTTATACTCAGGGAATATTTCGTAGAGATCGTCTGGATTTAGACGTTTAGATAAATCAGGATATTTTAGGAGAAGATTTCTTACTAAGAAATTATCATCATCGAAAATATCAAACTGGCCAGGATATTTATTTCTTAGTACATCCGCAAATTCAGTAATAGAATAGTAATTCTGCATACATTAAGAAGATGAAGCTGTTATGCCACCAGATGGAAGTGATCGAAGACTCTCTATTAATTCTACTATCTCGGGTGATAAGTTCTTTGTATGCGATGTTAACACTTTCATAAGTTTTTTAAATTCCTTTGCTACCGCTGGATTCATATCAATATCTCTCATTCTTTCTATAGACTTGGAAAGCTGTAAGAGCTGATTTGCATATGCATAGGGAGCATCTCTAGCGCCAGGTATATCTTTAACTTCTAAAAACCATTTTCTAGCTTCTTTTAAGTCCCTTTTTGCAAACCTCACAACATCTTTCATATTTTGAGGATTACTTATGTCCGAAACTTCTTCTAAATTTTCAAGACTGAGGCGCTGGTTAGATACATCTCGTTGTGCATATGCCATAGCCCTAGATTCTCTGTCAAGTTTAGAGAGAGCTTCGTCTAATCTGGGGCCAGCGTCCATCCTATATTGATACATTTGTTTCTGATCCATCAAATCATCTGTAAGCATCTTCTTTATTTCTTTTTCATTCATTGCTGTAGGGCCAGCCAGCATTTCCTGTGTCGTATTCTTAATGTAAGCACTATCTTTTTTAGTCATTTCCATTGTAGTCATATCATACTCTAATCTAGGATCAAGATGTCGAACATTAGAACCTGGGC
>CEQE01147914.1_pt1 | contig 26606 bp, 24 predicted proteins | sample 356201 | NCBI WGS metagenome assembly CEQE01 (sample SAMEA2619970, study PRJEB7988) | marine metagenome | biome: marine biome (ENVO:00000447); feature: mesopelagic zone (ENVO:00000213) & marine oxygen minimum zone (ENVO:01000065); material: "saline water (ENVO:00002010), including plankton...
GGAAATCGTGGCTCAGGCCCAGGTCGATCCAGGCGCCCTATCGTGGTCCGATCCCCGATCCATCTACTGCAATTGGATGCCGTCCGGAACCATTGTCCTGGACAGGAGCGGTTGCCTGGCGACGCTTCGAGACAAGGTTGTCGAGGGTGCTGGCCCGCCAAGTTTCGGAGACGGGGAATCGAATTTGCGCGCCGATAAGGCGCTGTACAATCTGGCGCAAACGGAGCGTATGCTGGACTCTCCCGACCAGGTGTACCAACAAGCTATCGACCTGCGCATGTTGTACCAGCTCGCAAATCTCATGGTGGACTATTTCTGGGTACGGGGCATGCCATGGAAGGGCGAAAAGGACGCTGTTCGCCACTGGCAAGCCAACGATTCTGACTACCTCGCCCTGTTCATGGACTGCTGCCGGGAGACAAGCCGGCCCGAGCGAATCCGGCTGTACCGGCGACTCGTTGAGGCGACCGTGGAACCGGTGGGATTAGACTGGAGTGACCGGCCGGCGTTTGTGTTGTCGCCGCCTGCGGACATGACGCGCGCAAACATTGATGCAGCGCGAGCTTTCTGGCAAACGCTCTTGGCTTAACCAAATGCCAGGACGGCGCCGATTGGCGGCGTTGGATGCGGGATGTCCCGAGGAGCGCTACCGGGCGACTGTCCTGCGACATCACAGCCGTCCGACGCCCACAACTTCTCAACGCGACTTCATACACCGTAGTATCATGGTCGCTGGTCGACTAGCGACAACGAAAGCCAGGAGCACGGTTACATGGAGCAACGCACCGACAATCTCAGAAGCCGGGAGTGGTTCGACACGCCTGAGTTGTATGGCTGGCTTCGGCGCGCCGCGTTCATGGCCGAAGGGCACACACACGACGCTTTCGAGGGCAAACCGGTCATCGGCATCTGCAACACCTGGAGCGAGCTCACGCATTGCAACTCCCACCTTCGGGGGCTTGCCGAGGCGGTGAAGCGCGGGGTGTGGCAAGCCGGCGGCTTCCCGATGGAGTTCCCGGTGATGTCGCTGGGCGAGTACAACATGCGGCCCACGACCATGCTCTTTCGCAACCTGATGAGCATGGACGTCGAAGAGTCCATCCGGGCCAACCCGCTCGACGGCGTCATTCTCCTGGGCGGCTGCGACAAGACCACCCCTGCCCTGCTGATGGGCGCAGCCAGCGCGGACATACCGGCCATACTCGTGACCGGCGGTCCGCAGCTCAAAGCCAACTGGCGCGGTGAGGAACTTGGCTCCTGCACCGACTGCCGGCGCTACGAAATCGAGCTCCGGGCCGGGCGAATCACCGAGGAGGACTGGTCCGAGCTTCAGACCTGCATCGTCCGCAGCCCCGGCCACTGCATGGTCATGGGCACTGCATCCACCATGGCGTCCGTGGTCGAGGCCATGGGCATCGCGCCGCCCGGCAACGCGGCCATCCCCGCCGTGGACTCGCGCCGCCTGCGGCTTGCGGAGTCGGCGGGCCGTCAGATCCTTCGCCTGATCGAAGACGACATGCGTCCGTCGCGGATCATGACTCGCGAGTCGTTCGAGAACGGGATCCGGACGCTGCATGCCATCGGCGGCTCCACCAACGCGATTATCCACCTGATGGCGATCGCGGGCAGGTTGGGCGTCGATCTTCCTCTGTCGTTGTTCGACGAGCTCGCGCGGACAACGCCGTTCCTCCTGAACTTGAAGCCCTCGGGCGAGTTTCTGATGGAGGATTTCTACTACGCCGGCGGACTGTCCGCACTGCTGAAGGAGATCGAACCGCTGCTCGACACCAGCCTTCCGACCGTGACCGGACGGACGCTCGGCGAGAACATCGAGGGCGCCGTCAACTACAAACCAGAGCTTCTCCGCTCCATGGACAACCCGATGGACCCCGAAGGCGGGCTAGCCGTTGTCCGGGGCAACCTCGCGCCCACCGGAGCGATCATCAAACCCACGGCGGCGTCTCAGAGCCTCCTGACGCACCAGGGACGGGCTCTCGTATTCGAAGACCATGACGATCTGCTGGCCCGCATCGACGACCCCGACCTCGACGTGCGGCCCGAGGACGTGCTTGTCATGCGCAACGGAGGCCCAATCGGCGCGCCGGGGATGCCGGAGTGGGGCTTCTTGCCGCTCCCGAAGAAGATTCTCGCCACCGGCGTCCGGGACATGGTCCGTCTCAGCGACGCGCGCATGAGTGGAACGGCTTTCGGCACCGTGGTCGTGCACGTCACCCCGGAATCGGCGGCAGGCGGTCCGTTGGCAGCCGTCCGCACCGGCGACCAGATCCTGCTCGACGTCCCGAACCGGAAACTCGATCTGCTGGTCGAGGAACGAGAGATCCGAAGCCGTTTGGTCGGCACGCCGCCGGTCGCTCCACGCTACAACCGCGGCTACGGATGGATGTACGCTCAACACGCGCAGCAGGCCGATCAGGGATGCGACTTCGACTTTCTCCGCTCGGACTTCACCGGCGGTTGAAGCCGGTGCGTACAAGGCAAGCGTGCCGACGACGCCAGGCCGCGCCGTTTCCCCTTAGCAATGTTGTATCTGTGCAATCGATCAGGTTTGCGGAACCAACCGTGAACTCTACCAATAGGCCGATACTGTGACTGACGCGAAACACTCCAATCTCCTGATACGAGAAGCGAAAGCCGGCGATGCCGCTCAGTTGGCGTCCGCGCTCGAGCCTGAAGTGAGTCACTGGCAGATCGCCAATCGGTGGCAGGAGCACCTCGACGGCCATCGTGTCCTGCTCGTAGCGGAGATCGACGGGCATCCGGTCGGGTCCGTGAGCATCGGCGGCGCCCGTCGCGAGCGACCAGGTTCGCTGCGGTGCTTTGCCCTCGACGTCGGACAGTCGTATCGTCGACTCGGCATCGGCACGGCGCTGGTGGCAGCCGTCGAAGATCAAGCACGGCGCCGAAACCTGGCGGCAGTCCATCTGGAAGTCGCCGTGGACAATATCAACGCGATTCGCCTGTACGAACGGCTGGGTTACGAGAAGGAACCGGAATTGATCGTGGATCGTTGGTAACGTATTACTGACAACGGCGATCGGCTGCCGGTCGAAGAGCCATCGTACGAGATGGTGAAGCAGGTGTGATCGCTATTCTGTCGGCGGTTGTGCATAATCGGATTTCCATTCGACTCTACCACCGACTCAAATCGTCGTAGACGCTCCCTTGAGTCCCTGCTGTCCCTTCCGGGGCGATAATCCGCTCCGCAAGTGAAGGGCTCTCAGGAACATGGTGAGGCGCCCACAGTCGATAACTAAGCGCTGGTTCCGTCTCTGATAGCGTCTGCGATCCCCTGGAACAGTTCTGCCTGCTCCTGCCGTGTCCTCCCAACGGAGATGCCCGAGTCGATGACCAGGTCGTGGCCGGTGACAAAACTGCCTTCGTCGCTTGCCAGGTACAACGCCCCATACGCGATGTCGTCGGTTAATCCGGACCGTTTGAGCGGCAACGATTTGTCGAAGTGTTTGATTACGGCGTCCACCGAGGCGTCCGCGGCGGCGGCGTCCATTCCGAACGCGCTCGCGAATATGGGCGTGGCGATGGCGCCTGGAGAGATGCTGTTGACGCGGATGCCGAACGACGCCAGTTCCATGGCGACACACTTCGTGAGCTGGTTCACGGCTGCTTTGGCGGCGCTGTACGTCGTGCCGCCGAAACCGACCCGCGACCCGGCAATGCTCGAATCGTTGATGATGCTTCCGCTCCGTTGCTTCTTCATCACGGGAGCGGCGTACTTGATGCCGAGGAAAACGCCTCCGACGAGCACCGAGAATCCCGCCTCGAAATCCGCCAACGTCACGTCTTCGATTCTGCCGCCCGGTCCGCCTGAACCGGCGTTGTTGAACAGGCAGTCGATCCGTCCGAAGCGCCCGACTGCGCTGTCGATCATCGCCTTGACGTCGGCCTCGACCGTGACGTCAGTGCGGACGAAGATCGCGTTTTCGCCCAAGCGGTCCGCCAACGCCTCGCCCTTGTCGACCGAGCGTCCCGCGATGACCACGTTGGCGCCGTGCTCGACGAACACCACCGCCGTCCGTGCGCCGATGCCGCTCGTCCCGCCGGTCACGACTGCAACCTTGCCATCCATACGCCTCGCCATAATTCAGCGCCCTCCCGCGAAAACTGGTTGCTGTTGCTCGTAATCGGCTCCGAACGTCTACCTTGTCACAATCGCTCTGATCTCATCGCGTTCCGCCGGTGACATCTCCCATTCGGCGGCTTTGACGTTCTGCTCGATCTCTTCCGGCTTCCGGGTCCCGACCAGCGCTACGCTCACGACTTCCTCGGCGATCACCCAGGAGAGCGCGAGCTGGGCCACGGTCATGCCCTTGGACGCGGCCAGTTCCTTGAGCGTGTCCACCTTGCGTAGATTCTCGAGGAACGTTTCTCCTTCGAAGATCGGCTGACCGAAAGCCCTCAGGCTCCGACGCCAGTCGTCATCCTCGAAGGTGGTTTCCGGAGTCATCGCTCCGGTAAGGAGACCGTGGGCCAGCGGTCCGTACGCCATGATGCCGAGTCCGTTCTCACGACAGAAAGGCATGATCTCTGCTTCGGTCCGGAAATCGAAGAGGTGGTAGCCTACCTGGTTGGTGACGATCGGGAACGTGTCGAGGGCGTCGCGCATCTGCTCGGGGCTGAAGTTGCTGACGCCGCCGTGACGGATTTTGCCGTCGCGCTGGAAATCGGTGAACGTCTCCATCGGCTCGGAGAACGGCCGTGATTCGTCCGGCCAGTGGATCAGGTACAGGTCGAGGTAGTCTGTCTGCAGATTGCGGAGGCTCTCTTCCAGGCCGCTGGTCAAGTGCTCCCGCGAGCTGTTCCGCCCGGACGCTGCGCCCGAGTCTTCCCAATCGAGGCCTCCTTTGCTGACCAGCGCCACCTGGTCGCGTTTGCCTTTCAGAGCTCGGCCAAGCAGCTTCTCGCCCTCGCCCCAGCCGTAAACCGCGGCGGTGTCAAACAGCGTGACGCCCATGTCGATGGCTGCGTGGATCGCTCGAATCACCTCGTCCTCGTCGAACGAGCCGTAGTGACCGCGGCCCATGGGCCATCCGCCGAAACCGATTATCGACGTGGTCAGATCTGAGTTTCCGAATGTGCGTTGTTTCATGGTTCTCCTCTTTGGATGATGCTCAGTTGGCGACCGGTGCGAAAGGGATCGAAAGGACAAAAGTGCGTCGCCGGACCCGCAAGCGCGGTTGCCCCGTTGTTACAGCGGATCCGCGTCGATCAGGACCGCGGCAAGGACGGCTGTTTCCGTTCCGTGGTTGACCCAGGCGTGGTTCGTGCCACGCTGGACGACGACGTCGAACGGCTTGAGATCGACCTGATCTTCGTCAAGGAGCATCGTCACCTCTCCGCTCAGAAGAATGATGTAGTCCACGGTCAGCGTCTCGTGCATGCCGGGATGCCGAGTGGTGTCGCGACGAATGCGGACGGCGTCCGCGCGGTCGTCTTCGTTCATCGTGTCCAACCTGGCCGCCTGCTGGGCGTTGCGCTCTTCGAAGGACGGCAGCGTGCTCTCCGGCGCCACTCGGAAGAATCGGAACTTCGATCCTTCCGCCGACGGCTCCAGACGAACCGGACGATCTGCGGCGTCGCCCGGGATCGAGTTGTCAGCGGGCGTCGAATCCGTGGCCCACATCTCGAGCAGCGTTCCTCGGGCGTCCTCGGGTCCGGGCGGACCGTCAATCGCGACGATCGACCGGCCGTTTTCGTCGAATCCGGTGACGACGCGCCTGTATTGATCAGCCATAGGTTCGTGCATCCTCTCGTGCTATGGGTCAAGTCAGGTGGGCAGACGCGACTAGCTCAGTCCAAACCCGCGGGCCGGCGTTCAAAGAGCCGTGCGCTCTGTTCGTACGTGTACGCTGCTCGGAACACCGACGGTTCGTCGAAAGGCTTGCCCGCGATCTGCAGGCCGACCGGCAGGCCCGCCGGGGTGAAACCGCACGGGACCGATATGGCCGGCATCCCCGTAAGATTGTAGGGACCGGTAAAGCTGGGTGTGCGAGTCGTGGTCCACGTGCTGGTCCCGTCGAACCGTGTCGGCGGGTTGGACATCGTCGGCGAGGCGATTACGTCGACGTTCTGCAGCACCGGGGCGAATTCGCTCTTGAGCGCCTTGCGTACTCGTTGCGCTTGCACATAGTCTGCTCCGCTGTACAGGCCGCCCATCCGGAACCGGGCCCGCACCATGTCTCCGAATTCCTCGGGCCGTGCGAGCAGGTTCGTCCTGTGATAGGCAAACGCCTCACTCAACATGATCGTCTGTTGCGCGGCGCCCGCGTGCGCAAGCATGGGGATTTCGACATCAACCAGCACTGCGCCGAGCTCTTCGAGCGTCCCAAGCGCCGCCTCCACAGTGGCCAGGACGTCGTTGTCGATGGACTCGTCGGCGGCGAAGAAGAAGTGCCGCGGCACTCCGACGGTCATGCCTGCAATGTCTTCGACTAGCGATTCCGAGTAATCGGAAACAGGCGCCCGGCTGCTTGTCGGGTCCAGAGGATCGTACCCGGCAATCGCCTGAAGCATCAGCGCGGCGTCCTCGACCGTCCAGGTCAATGGGCCGGCGTGGTCCAGCGTCCAGCTCAAAGGCAGCACCCCGAACCTGCTCACGCGTCCGTACGTCGCCTTGATCCCGACGACGCTGCAGTGCGAAGCCGGCCCGCGTATCGAGCCGCCGGTGCAGGACCCGAGCGTGCCCATCGCGAGCCCCGCGGCGACTGAGGCGCCCGAGCCCGAGCTTGAGCCGCCGGGGATGTAGTCGAGGTTCCAGGGATTGCGAGCCATCGGGAATCCGTTGCTGGGGTCGGGGCCGCCCAGGGCGAACTCGTGCATCGCTAGCTTTCCGAGCAGCACCGTTCCCGCCGCGGCCAGCCTGCTGGTCGTGGTGGCGTCCACATCCGGCACACGATCCGCCAGCACCTTGGAACTGCCGGTGGTGCGGACGCCTTTGGTGTCGTACAAGTCTTTGAGAGCTATCGGAATGCCATGGAGCGGACCCCGGTAGTCTCCGCGCAGTATTTCAGCCTCGGCTTTACGGGCGTCGCTCATCGCTCTCTCTGGCATCAATGTGATGTAGGCCTGGAGGGTCGCATCAAGATGCTCGATGCGGTCCAGGAACGCTCGCGTCAGCTCCACGGGCGAGAGCTCGCCCTCGCGCAACAGTTCGGCGGCTTCGCCGATGCTCAGATAGCACAGATCGGTCGCATCCACCATCACAGCGCCTCCGTATCGGGGTCCCAGCTTGGCTCGAACGAGACGGCCAGATCCCCTTCGCCCAGATCGACAGCGTGGAGCGCGGCCAAGTCCGGCAGCACTCGCTCCCACATGCCTTTCAGGTCTCGCGCCTCCTCATCGGTCAAGACGAATCCCGCTCGGGCGCAAAGCACTCCGAACTCCTCCATCGGCAACTCGGTTGGATCTGACATGTCTAATCCTCCTGCTGTTTGCCGTCCCGCGAATCCAGGCCTACGGTAAACGGTTATGGACCTTCTTCGTGATACTGCCTCGGTGAGCGTGCGTCGAACGGACGGTACGGGTACGCCGCGAGCTTGTCCTCGTCGAGCTCGATTCCGATGCCGGGTTGGTCGGGCACGTCGATATACCCGTCTTCGACTTTGAACGGGTTGATCGCGATGTCCTCTCCGAACTCCTCGAGATTGACGAAGTATTCTGTGATCAGGAAATTCGGGATTGCGGCCGACACCTGCATCGTGGCAGCCAACCCGACGGTTGTGCTGTTGAAGTTGTGAGGCGAGACCACGACGAAGTACGGCTCCGCCATGGCGGCGATCTCCTTCAATTCGAGGATTCCGCCGACGTTGCAGACATCGGGATTGATGATGTCCGCCGCCTGTTTCTCGAAGATCTCTCGGAACTCGAACTTGGTGTACAGCTCCTCGCCCGTGACCACCGGCAGGTTGATGTCGCGTTTGACCGCCGCCAGCGCATCGACGTTTTCGGCCAAGATCGGCTCTTCGTACCAGAACGGACGATATCGTTCGATTTCGCGCCCGATCCGGCGAGCGTGCATCGGCGCGAGTCTGCGGTGCATCTCGATCAAGAGATCGACATCCCACCCGACGGCCTCGCGGACCGCCCTGACGTTTTCGATGGCCGCGTCTTCGACGTCCTTGCTCACGTAGGTGCGCCACGGTCCGGGAATCGGGTCGAATTTCATCGCCGTGAAGCCCATCTCGACCACCTGCTGGGCTTTTTCGGCCAGCGCCTCGGGCCCCTGGCTTCCTCCGCCCCATCCGTTGGCGTACACCCTGATCTTGCTCCGGCAGGCGCCGCCGAGCAGCATATGCACCGGCATGCCTGCTTTTTTGGCCGTGATGTCCCACATGGCGTGTTCGATGCCGCTCACGGCGCACCAGAGGTCCATGGCGCCGCGACGTCCGGCGAAGTCGTCATACACCATCTGCATGAAGTGTTTGATGTTCCGGGGATCGCGCCCGATCAGGTAGCGTTTGAGCTGGTCGATATGCGCGACGACCTGTAGATCGCGGTCTGCCTGCGTGTACGACTCGCCCCACCCGTGAATCCCTTCATCGGTTTCGACCTTCACGAAACAAAGGTTCTTGCCCCTGCCTGGGTGGGTGAGGAAGTGTTTGACGTCCGTTACCTGCATTTGAGTGCCTCCATGTGGGATATGGCTATCGACTATTAGCTGTCAGCTATCAGCTATCAGGGGGCAGCATTCAGCATTCACATCTCAGCGTACGCGGTCGCTCCGAATGCGTCGGATAAATGCGGTCAGCATCTTCTTGACTTCGATGACCTTGGATGACAATCTCTCGTGTTCATCACGAGAGAGGTATCTCAGTTCTCCGGCCAACAGCAACTGGTACTCAAGCTCGCTGGCCGACCCCAACGCGATCTGACAAAAACGCGCGAACTCTGCATCTCCCCCTCGGCCACAACCCTCGGCGATGTTCGACGGGATCGAGAAAGCCGATCTTCGTGCCTGGCTAGTCAGACCGTATTGTTCGCTCGGAGGGAACCCAGACGTGGCTTTGTACACAACCAAGGCCAATTCGTGGCTCTTCCGCCAAACATCGAGGCCTCTGAAATCTCTGGGGCTGGCCCGGTTCAATATCTCATCCGCGAATCAATACACCAAGAATTCGCCACTTGGACCTCAAATGACTGCCAATCGACATCTGAAAGCGGACGGCTGATAGCTGACGGCTACGCTACTGCGCCGTCCAACCGCCGTCCACCACGAGTTCGCTGCCGGTAACGAATGACGCCTCGTCCGACGCAAGGTACAAGACCGCGTTGGCGATCTCGATAGGTTGGCCGTATCGGCCCATCGGTATCGCCGCCAGCATTTGGCCGTACACCTCAGGGTCCGCTCGCCGAGGCTCGGTCATCTTCGTGAAGATCGGGCCGGGGTGCACCGAGTTGCATCGGATGCCTTCCTTGGCGTACTGAACGGCCGTGGTTTTGGTCAACAGTCGCACGGCAGCCTTCGAGGACTGGTACTGCGGGCTGGACATCGGCGAACCGACGATCCCCATCTGCGATGATATGTTGACAATCGACCCGCCGCCCGCTTTTCGCAACTCGGGGATGGCGGTCTTGATGCCGAGGAACACGCCCTTGGCGTTGATGTCGAGGACTCGATCCCACTCTTCGACCGAGGTGTCCTCTACAAGTCCGTAGCCGCTGACCCCGGCGTTGTTGACGATCACGTTCAGGCTTCCGAATCGATCCACGGTCGCGGCGATGGCTTGCTGCCAATCCGATTCGCTGGTGACGTCCAGCCTAACGAACATCGCGTCGCCTCCGCCTTCCTGGATGTCCGCGACGACCTGACGCCCTTCTCCCTCCAGTAAATCGCCTAACGCGACCTTGGCGCCTTCGGAGGCAAGCAGGCGGGCGTGCGCCTCCCCGAGCCCCCTGGCTCCGCCGCTGATGAACGCCGTTTTGCCCGCCATTCTCATGGTCTGATCCTCCAGAACAGTCGTCCTTCCGAGACGCGTCGCCAGTGTAGCACAGCGACTTTACTGACGCGGCTTTCGGACCGTCGCAAGCGACCGATTGACGGACGCCGAACGCTGTTGCTAGACTCGGCTCATCATCAACTTGGGGAGCGATTTTGCTATGACGACAAAGTTTGACCTCGAAGCGCTTTATTCAGAACCCAACCTGGGCGTTCTGGCCACGGTCAACCCCGACGGACAGGCGCACGGCATGCCTATTTGGTACCTGTACGAAAACGGAGTGTTCATCATCAGCGCTGGCCGGACTGCGCAGAAGGTACGCAACATCGAACGACAGGGCAAGGCCACCCTGATCATCGATCGGCGCGACCTGCCGTACCACGCCGCAATGATCCAGGGCCGCGCAGAGATCGGCCCCGGGCTCGACGACGCTGCAAGACTTCGCCTGGCGACACGCTACTTGGGTGAAGAGCGCGGCCGCGCATACAGCGCTAGTTCGTCCGGCTCCGACTCCGCGACGATCACCCTGCATCCCGACAAGGTGATCGAATTCAAGGGCGCCGCTGGAAGCTAGCTGGATACGCCCGAAGCGCCTCTTTTGTTGGAGTCCTCACGGTAGGATCGGAGCCAAGCCATCGGTCGGGCGGTCGGCATCGCCGGCATCACGTTGACGTTTGACGGGCTCTGGTGTTCGAGCCTGAATCGAAAAGGATAAGGTGCATGATATACGACATGAGGACCTACGATCTGCAACTTGGCGCCGTGCCCCAGTACATGGCGGCGGTACGCGAGTTGGCTTTGCCGATCAGGAGAGATCACGGGGTAAAGCTTGCGGGCTGGTACTACACCGACGTGGGAACGTTGAACAGGGTCGTGCACATTTGGGCCTACGAGAGCTACGACCACTTCGAGAACGCCCGAAAAGCCGTCCAGGCAGACCCTCGATGGGTCAACGAGTACGTGCCCCGAGTACGCGGACTTATCGTGAAGCAGCAGGACATGATCATGCAAGGCGCCGATTTCTTCGCCGGCCCGGAGTAGGCGACTCGCAGGCAGAAGGCGCGACATGGTTGTAGATTGCCACGTGCATGTCTTCCCTCCGATGGGCGGGCCTTCAGGGTTCCGATCGACCGCCGATCACATGCGTTTCGTCCAGTGGCTGATGTTCCACCGGTCCGAGGGACGACGCCTGGACGACAACAGCGTTGTGACGGGGGCCGACTGGCACGAAGACGACGACCCGGACGAACTTCAGTTCAGAGGCGGCACGTACGGTAGATTCCTTTGGACCGCCCGCGGGATCGATTACTCCAGGCAATACCTGCCGGTGTCGATGTCGAATCTCGAATCGACTCCGGAGATGATTGCCGCCCACATGGATTACGTGGGTGTCGACAAGGCCGTGATTCAAACGGGGCACACCTATGGACGGCTCAACCGGTTTATCTCAGACGCCGTTCGCACAGACCCCGACAGGTTCTGGGGCTTGGCGATGGTCGATGAATGGCGAATCGACCAGCCCGATCAGGTCCGCGAGCTGGAAACAGCGATCCGGGAGCTAGGCTTGCACGGCCTCTTTTTCAACACCGGAAACTTGGGGCGCCAAGGCCGCAAGGAAACGGTGGACGATCCCATTTTCGACCCGTTCTGGGACCGCGTGCGGCAACTTGGCATTCCCGTGTTCTGGAACATCACCTCAGACCTGCGAGGCAACGAAGGTTACTTTGCCGGGCACGCCGCCTTTGGGAGATGGCTGAAACGGCGCCCTGACATCCCATCGGTCTACACACACGGTTTGCCTTTGTACCGTTTCATGGACAGCAGCGGCAGCATCGTGATTTCAGAGGATGTGTGGGAACCGCTCGAAGCTCCAAACGTGCTGACAGAAGTGTTGATGCCGATCTTGCAAGGTCACCTCTGGGAGTACCCCTTCGAAGAAGGACAAGCCATCATCCGCCAGTACTACGAGCGCCTTGGGCCGGATCATTTGATTTGGGGTTCAGATCTGCCCAACGTGGAGCGCTTCTGCACGTATAAGCAATCGCTGGACTACCTGCGACTCCATTGTGATTTCATCTCAAAGGCGGACATGGACAAGATCTGCGGCGGCAACACAGCCCGGTTGCTGCAGGGATGAAATCGAGGGTTACGCCTGGTTCAGCCCTGCCAGAACGGCGAACACTTCATCGCGATACGGCATGCCGGTGAGGGCGCCGCGGCCCCGCAGTTTGAGACCGGCCGTCACCGTGCCGAGCCGGGCGGCGTCTTCCAGGCTCATTCCGGACAGCGTGCCGTGGACGAACCCGCCCTTGAACGCGTCGCCGGCGGCGGTCGTATCGATTGGGCCGTCGGGCCTGTAGGCGGGCACTTCGAAGACGCCGTCCCCCGAACCGACCACCGCGCCCAGTTCCCCTCGGGTGACAGCCACGACTGGGACGCCCCGGTCTCGAAAGTAGCGGACCGTTTCGTGCGCGTCGTCCGTGCCAAGGAGTACGCTGGAGTCGGCTGGCGCCCCAGGCAGCATGTAGTCGACGTAGGGCAAGACTTCCTCCATTGCCTCCCGGGCGTCATCGTGGCTCCAGAGTTGGTGGCGATAGTTGGGGTCGTACGAAACGGCCACGCCTTTGTCTTTCGCGATCTGCGCAGCCTTCAGCACCGTCGCCCTTGCGCTGGAGGAAATGGCCTGAGTGATCCCGCTGAGATGCTGGATCTTCGCGGCGCCTATGTATTCGGGATCGAGATCGTCCGGATGCATGGTGCTCGGGGCGCTGCCCTTGCGATAGTAGACGAACTCGCGCTCTCCGCCCTGCAGCAAGGCCACGAAGTGCATCGCGTTGAATCCGGCGACGGTCTTTACCGCCGCCGTGTCGATGCCCTCACTCTGCCACGTGTTGAGGAGATATCCGGCGAAGGGGTCATCGCCTAGCCTCGTGATGTAGCCGGTGCTGGTTCCCAGTCGTTGGGCGGCCACCAACAGGTTGAAGCTGTCGCCCGCCAGCGAACGCGTGAAGGTGTCGGCTTCCTCGATCGGCTGGTCCGAGAACAGCTCGACCATGCACTCGCCGATGCTCAACAGATCAGGCATCAGGGCCGTCCTTCACTGGCGCGCTCAATCTTTCATCGGCGTCCGCGTGCCGGCGGTTTTCATTTCGAGGCTGTAGACAGAGGTTCGCGCGGTGAAGAGCATCGTCTTGTTGTCCGGCCCTCCCCAGGCGCAGTTCGCTGGAAGCTCAGGCAGGCGAATAGTTCCGATGTGGGCGCCGTCGGAATCGAATACCCAGTGGCCGCCCGGTCCGGTGCAGTACACCCTGCCGTCCACGTCCACTTTCATGCCGTCCGGGACGCCGTCCGGCTCGTCGGAAGCAAATTCCGCGAACAGTCGGCCGCCCGAGACCGAACCGTCTGCCGCTACGTCGAACGCCCGGATCTCCATGGCCGCCCGGGTGTTGGCGACGTACAGCGTCGTCTCGTCAGGCGAGAACGCGAGTCCGTTGGGCAACTCGAAGTCGTCGATCAGCAACGACACGCTGCCGTCCGGCGACACGGAGTAGACGCCGTTGCAATCGATCTCGCGTTCGGGCGCTTCGAGCCTGCCGCCGGGGTCGGTGAAGTACAACGTGCCGTCGGAGCGGCCTATGACGTCGTTTGGGCGGTTAAGCCGCTTGCCGTCGTATCGATCGGCCACGACCGTGATCGAGCCGTCCGGCTCTCTTCGGGTCACTCGACGGGCGCCGCCTTCGCACATGACCAAGCGCCCTTGCAGGTCGAAGGTGAGGCCGTTGGATTCGTTGCTGTCCTCGCGCTCGTGCGCCGGTTGTCCGCCAGGCGCCAGTCGGATGATCAGGCTTTGTCGGATATCGACGAACAGCCAGTATCCGTCCGGATGCCACAACGGCCCCTCGGTGAACACGTACCCCGTGGCGAGTTGTTGCGGCTCCGATCCTTCGACGATGTCAGATAAGCTGTTGACCATGCTCTCCTCCGTACCTTCAGACGCGGATGTACTTCACCAACCGTCGGCCCTCTCCGCCGGGCACGGGTTGGACGAAGTAGATGCTGCCCTCTGAATCCACGGCGGCCCCGTGGCAACTGCGGTACTCCGGGCCGCCCCATCGAGCCAGCGTCTCCCCGTCCAACGTCAGGATGCTGAAGAAACCGCCATTGTGCTCGGCGACATAGACGATGTCGTCATCGTCAACGTATACGACGGCAGGACCGTCGAGCTCGGCCGGCCACTGCTCCAGGAATTCGCCCTTCTGCGAGAACGCCTGAATGCGGTTGTTCTCGCGGTCCGCCACCAGCACACGGTCCCTGGAGTCGATCCAGATGCCGTGTGGCAGCATGAACTGGCCGGGTCCGGAACCAGGTTGGCCCCAGGACATCAGATGCTCGCCTCCGGGTGTGAACTTGTGCACCTGGCAGTTGGCGTATCCGTCGGCCACGAATATCTCGCCGGACGGCCCCACCGCGACGCCCGCAGGCAGGTTGAACGGACCACCCGGGTGGGTCACCTCCCGGTAGCCGGCCGAACTGAAAACGGAGTTGTCGGCGCCGGTGTCCGACCGATAGCCTTTCTTGCCAAGAGAAAGCAAAGGTTCACCTTTGGAGGTGAACTTGAGGACCTGTCCGCCATTGCGATCGACGATCCAGATGTTGTCCTGGCGGTCGGCGTAGATGGCGTGAGGGAAGGCGAAATCCGTCTCGCTCCAATCCGACACGCGAGTGCCGTTTCTGTCGAAGACAATCACGCCGCGACTGCCGCGGTTGAAGCCGTAGACTCGGTCCTGCGAATCGACGGTTACGGCAGCCATGGGCGCGCTCAACCCCTCTGGGACCTTGGCCCAATTCGGCACGACCTCGTAGGTGTGCGACCCTGACCCAACTCGTTGTGCGCTCATCGCCCGGCTCCTGTGATTGTTACCAGCATTGGCGTTGGTCGGCTTGGCTCCGATACAATCGGGGCCAGAGCACCGGCAGGCTGAGGCGTTGGCCTCGGCTCGCCTTGGGCGAATCTGCCTCAGGCATGATCTGAAGACCGGGCCCTCCCCTCCTCATGCCGCCGCCACCTTGTCCGGACTGCAAGCTGTCATGACGGCCCTGACCGAATCGATGTTCGGCCTGGCGGCAACGACGCGAACGATCGACGTGTCTAAACCTTCCGACAGCCGTTTGAAATGCGCCGCCGCGCCATCGGCCTTGCCGAAGTAGCCCACCGCCAACAGTAAGTCAGCGGGGAACGCAGCCGCGACTTCGTCCGCCGAGGCGCCGCGAGTCCGCATCTGGTCCAGTTCCGCCAGTTGCTCGGTGTAGCCCATGCGCTCGAAGTGGCCGCGATAACCGAGTTGGCGTTCGCGCTCCGTCGGCACGGTCTGGCCCAGCGCGTAGGTCATCGTCGCCTTGGCCAGTGCGATCCGCGCGGCATCGACGTCGTCGTCGACGCAGATGCGGATGTACTCGGTCATATTGATTTCGGACGGCTGACGACCGGCTTTCGCCGCGCCGTCGGCGACGCGCTCCCGGCTCCACGCGATTTGCTCCGGAGTGCACCAGTTCAGCGACGCTCCGTCGGCGAGTTCGCCGGCGAGCTCCAGCATTCGCGGTCCCAGGGCGCCGAGATACACCGGAGTTTTGGGGGCGGGTGAAATGCCAAGCGACATTCCGCGAAGGGTCACGGTCTCGCCTTCGTAGTTCACCTCGTCTCCGTTGACCAATCCCCTGACCACGGTTACGTAGTCACGCATCAGGGCGAGTGTGGACAGCCGGCCGAGGCCCACCACACGCCTGGACTTTGGCCGGTACGACGCACCTGAGCCGATTCCCATGACGAACTTGCCGCCGGTGATCTGGCTGACCGTCCCCCCTGCCATCGCAAACGACAGCGGCGTTCGGTACATCACTGGCGAGACGCCGATTCCGGTGCCGAGCCCTTCGGCCACCGTTGATCTAGTCGCCTGCCAGCGCTGGACGCACAAGTGGAACGAATCGACGCCGTTGCCCTCCGGTGTCCATATGCTTTTATATCCCAGCTTGGCCGATTCGTCAGACAGCTCCGTTTGGTCTGCCCACGTCATGCCCAACGACGCATCTAGCCCGATCCCTATCTCCATAGCCTCACCTCGATCTCCATCGCGAATACTTGTTGACGAGCGGAATTATATTTCGAGTGAGAGAGGGTGGCAAGTGCACTCGCTGGCCAGGCGTGACGATTGTTCGAATCTGCCGATGTTTCTGACTCGATTGATAGCTCGGCCTTCTGGACGGCGACTTGTGTGACGCGGGACTCTTCGATGGCTCGCGAACGCAACGCCCGCGTCAAGTGGGGACCACGCGATGCGGCAGCGGTTGACGCGCGTGATGGTCGTTGCTAGACTCGCCCCACGATTAGCCCCGGAGGCCCTCCTCTTCCCGATGCTCTGCTCGAGTTGCGAACGCGAAAACGCTGACGACGCAGCCTTTTGCAACGGATGCGGCGCCGCCTCCATCTGGGATGTCCCAAATGCCAGAGAGTCAACGTCCCTGACGCCAATTTCTGCAACGGCTGCGGGACCCGCCTGTCCGACGACTCTTCGGCAACCATCGCTCCTGTCCCTCCCGTCGTCAGTTCGAGTTTGCCCGTGATTCCTGGGCTTCGGCCTTCATCATTCTCCAAAGGCCGTTACGTGGTCAAGCGATTCCTGGGCGAAGGCGGCAAGAAGCGAGTTTACCTGGCGCACGACGAGTTGCTGGACCGCGACGTTGCCTTCGCCCTGATCAAGGTCGAAGGACTGGACGAGGTCGGTCGCAGGCGGATACTGAGACAAGCCCAGACCATGGGCAGGTTGGGAGAGCACCCTAACATCGTGCCGCTTCACGACCTCGGGAACCAGGACAGCCAGCCGTTCTTGGTAATGCCGGTCATGGCTGGTGGAGACGTGAACACTCTCTTGCGCCAAGGAGACCAGCGACAGTTGTCGCTCGAGCAGGCAGTCGCAATCGCCAAAGATGTCAGTCGAGGGTTGGACTTTGCCCATGGAAGCGGCGTCGTTCATCGAGACTTGAAGCCCGGCAATGTATGGATTGCATCCGACGGCGCCGCCAGAATTGGCGACTTCGGACTCGCGGTGACCATCGACCGGTCTCAGTTGACGTCCGAGGGAATGATGTTGGGCACGGCCGCCTACATTCCCCCTGAGCAAGCCATGGGACAGCCTGCCGATGACCGCAGCGATCTGTACTCGCTCGGCGCCATGATCTACGAGATGGTTTGCGGCCGCCCGCCGTTTTTGGGCGACGACTCGGTGGCGATCATCGGTCAGCACATCAATACGCCACCCGTGGCGCCCACGTGGCGCCGCTCTGACTGCCCTCGGCCTCTGGAGGCGCTCATCATGCGCCTGCTTGCCAAGGATCCGTCGGAGCGACCGAAAAGCGCCGCAGACGTGCTCGCTGCCCTGGAGTCCATCGACCTGTCGATGTCCGACGAACCCGCCCAAGGCGCCAAGGATAAAGCCAACGTCCTCGACAGCCTAGCTGGCGATGTTTTCGTAGGACGCCAAGCTGAGATGGGCCAGCTAAAAGCCGCTTTGGAAGACGCATTGGGCGGCAAAGGACGGATGGTCACTCTCGTCGGAGAACCAGGCATCGGAAAGACCAGAACGGCGCAGGAGCTAGCGACGTACGCCAGACTCCGGGGATGTCAGGTGCTGTGGGGCCGGTGCTACGAGGAGCAAGGCGTGCCGCCCTATTGGCCCTGGGTGCAGTCGATCCGGTTATATGTGCGCGACTGCGAGCCAGAGCGGCTCAACTCCGAGTTGGGCGCGGGCGCCGCCGATGTCGCCGAGATCGTGTCCGAAGTTCGAAGCCGCCTGCCAGACCTGCCGATGGCTGTCCAGCTAGAAAAACCGGAACAGGCGCGATTCAGACTGTTCGACTCTATCGTGGCGTTCTTGAAAGCCGCATCGCAGAATCGACCGTTGGCGCTTGTGCTGGATGATTTGCACTGGTCCGACGTGCCGTCACTCATGCTCCTCCAGTTCTTGGCCCGCGAGATATCCGGATCGCGGCTTTTGCTGATCGGGACTTATCGCGACGTGGACCTGAACCGTCAGCACCCGCTGGCCGAGACCCTGGCGGAGTTGACGCGTGAAAGGCGCTTCGAGCGTGTCGTTCTCAGAGGTCTGTCCTTCGACGACGTGGGTCGATTCATCGAAGTTGCCTCTGGCATGGAATCGCCGCGCAGCCTTGCCCAGGCCGTTTATAGTCAGACCGAGGGCAACCCGCTCTTTGGCACCGAAGTGGTACGACTCCTGGTCCAGGAAGGCGAGTTGACCGCGCAGAACGTCCGAGAACGAGATTCGTGGGAGATTCGTGTCCCTGAGGGCGTTCGAGAAGTGCTGGGCCGCGGGTTAAACCGTCTGTCGGGAAAGTGCAACGAAACGCTTACGATCGCCTCCGTGATAGGCCGCGAGTTTACGTTGGAACAGCTCGATGGGTTGATCGACGACCTGAACCAGGACATGCTGCTGGACGTGCTGGAGGAAGGGCTGACTGCACGAGTCATCGAGGAGACGCCCACGGCCGTCGGGCTCTACCAGTTCACGCATGCGCTCATCCAGGAGACGCTGACACAGGAGATTTCGTTGACCCGGCGTGTGCGTCTCCACGCCCGCATCGCCGTGACTCTTGAGGAGCTGTATGCGAGTGATCCGGAGTCTCACGCTGCTGAGCTCGCCCACCATTTCGCTCAAGCCGAAACCATCCACGGTACAGATAAACTTGTCCGCTACTCCGGCATGGCCGGATACAAGGCGCTGGCCAACTACGCCTACGAGGAGGCGGCCAATCGCTTCCGAACGGCCCTGTCCGCCTTGGACGACACTCCGATGAACGGGGACAAAGCCGACTTGATGTTCGGGATGGGACGCTCCCAACTCGCGCTGTTTGACGTACAGTCAGGCTGGCAATTCCTGAAACCGGCGTTCGACTACTACGCCGATGTCGGAGACAACGACAAAGCGATTCAGGTCGCGCAGTATCCGTTCGCTCCTGTCACGGGTGTGTTCCCTCCCGACTTGGAGGACGTGCTGACGAGGGCGCTCGATATTGTTACGAAAGGGTCGATCGATTCGGTGCGGATCCTCTCGACATATGGACGGCTGCTTTCCAATGTCAACGGCGACTATGAAAAGGCGCGCGAAGTTTTCGGCAAGGCGATCGACATTAGTCGCCGAGAGCAGGATCACGATCTGGAAATCATCAGCCTGGCTGCCGCCGCGGCAGGCGACTCCTACGACAACAACTGGCAGCGTTGCGTGGAGTGGTGTTTGGAAGTGTTGGAGTTGCGCGACAAGTCCAACGACCTTTTCGCGTTGACCTCCGCCACCGCGTTTCTGATCAGAGGTCTGATCGCCACCGGCCACCCTGAACAAGCGTCTCAGCATGCACTAGAATTCCTTTCATTGGCTGAGAGATTCCGCGATCACGGGGTCTTGTCTACTGCCTACTGGCTGAACGGCGTAATCGCTCGGATGAAAGGAGATTGGGATGAAGCCAGACGCTTCACCGACATCGCATTTGACTGGAGTCCCGGTGACGGCCGGGTCCTGGGAACTCGCATAGTAATGGAGTTCGACCTGGGAGAGAATGCGGATGGGGAGTCGTTCCTGAATGAAAGCGTGTCTGATGACAATATCGGTCCGTATTACGTCCATCCGCCGGTTTTCGCAAGCCAGGGTATTGATGTTGGCATTGAAGCGTCGACGGCATTCTACGAAGAATTGCTGGCCCAACCCCATCCTCCACCGATGAGCGTTTGCGTAGCGACCACCGCCCTTGGTCTCACTGCCGTGGCGGAAGGAGACATTGGGGCAATCCGACGTCACCGCCAGACCATGTCGTCTTTCGACGGTGGTTTCGTGTGGTTCGCCTTCGTCTGTGTGGACAGAATTTCGGGCATTTTGGCGTCGGCCCTCGGCGAATTCGAGCTGGCCAATGGTCATTTCTCCGATGCGGAAGCTTTCTACCGCAAGGCCGGTTACAGCCCCGAGCTCGCGTGGTCGCTTTCCTGCCATGCGGACATGCTTCTGACGCGTGACGGCGACGCCGACCGCGATAGAGCGACCACATTGCTGGATGAGTCGCTGCAAATCTCCAGCGACCTCGGCATGCGGCCGCTCATGGAGCGAGTGCTGTCGCGGCGCGAGATACTGAAGGCATGACCGCACGCGACACGAACGAAGAACATGGCCACAGATCGGCGCCGACCCGTTACCGGCTGCTCAACGAGGCCGACCTAGATGGCGTCCGAGATTTCGACCGCAGCGACTACTCGGAGTCCAGCTACAAAATGGTCGACGGCGAATTGGCCTTGACTCAGGAGCCGTTCGATCACCGGGGTTGGAACGACCGGCAACGGGCAGAGGTTGTCGCCGGCCTCGAGGCGAGCTACGCGGCGGGCGGCGTCTTCTTCGGCGCGTTCGATGGCGATGCGCTCGTCGGGATCTGCGGCATCGAGAACAAGTGGCGAGGAAGCCGACGCGACACACTCAACCTCGGTCCGCTGTGGGTCACCAAGGGCTCCAGAGGACGAGGCGTCGGCCGAAAGTTGGTCGAACTCTCGATGGAGAAAGCCGCAACGATGGGAGCGGGTCGCCTGTACGTCTCGGCGGCGCACTCGGTGAACACCGTGCGTTTCTGGCTGGGCGTGGGTTGCACGTTGACCGACGAGATCGACGAGGAGTTGTTCCGTCTCGAGCCGGCCGACATCCACATGGAGCTGATGCCGGCGCCAGGCGACGACCCCGCTGCGAATCGAGGGTAGCCGTCAGCGCGCTCGGACTTTTCGCCCACAGCGCGTTGGCCCTTCGTCGGCGCCGCCTGCGGTCGGGAATGCAGAACGATTCAGCTCACGATCTGGAACGGCGGCATCATGTTGGGGACTTCGACCTCCAGCAGCACCGGCGCGTTGGCGTCCAGCGCCTTCGTGAGCGCGTCGCCGAACCCGTCCGGGTTGGTCCGCATGCCCACGGCGCCGAAGGATTCGGCCAGCTTCACGAAGTCCGGGTTTGCCAGGTCGGTCCCGATGAAGCGCTCGCCGTAGCGGTGGGTCTGGTCCCAGCGGGAGGCGCCGTACATGCCGTTGTTGAACACGACGGTCACCACGTTGATGCCGTATCGAACAGCCGTCGACAACTCCTGCGGGCTGTACATGAACCCGCCGTCCCCTGCCAGCGCCACCACCTGCTTGTCGGGGGCGCCGACCTTGCTGCCGAGAGCCGTCGGGAAGGCGTACCCCAGTGTGCCGAAGTACCCTGACGTGACGTATGTCCTAGGCTGGCGCACCTCGTAGGCCAAAGTGCTCCAGTAGCCCACCGTGGTCGAACCGCTCACCAGAATCGCGTCGTCGTCGAGGCGTTCGCGGACGGTGTCGATCATGGCCGTCTGCTCCGGCGCCAGCTCGCGAATCTCGGCCTGGAACGCATTACGGTAGCCCTCTATCTGCTCCAGGCGCGGAGGTTTCGACACGCCGGAGGACCTGAGTTGAGCGGTCAGTTGGCTCAACGCGACCTTGGCGTCGGCCACGATGCCCAATTCGGCCTCCATGTTCCTGCCGATCTCATCGGGGTCGGCGTCGATCTGGATGATCCGCGGAGGTTTCTCTACCGATCCTTGCCGGAAGGCCAGGCGTGTGCCGACGGCGAGCAAGACATCGGTCTCGGCCAGAACGCGAGCGCCCGGTCCGATGCCCACGTAGTTCGTGCCCACGTAGTGCGGGTCGCTCTCGTCGATCACGCCTTTTGACGTCTGGGTCGTCATGATCGGCGCTTGGACGATGCGGGCGAGCTCTAGAAGTTCTGCGCCCACCTCCGCGGACAACGCCCCGCCGCCCGCGATGATGGTGGGACTCTTGGCCTCGGTCAACATCTGGACAGCGTGTGCTATGTCGCGCGCTCGCACGGCCGCCGGCGGGTACTCCTCCGGCTCGATGATGTCGGCGTCGCCCAGGTTCGCCAGGGTGTCGGGGGGCACCTCCAACTCGACCGGCCTCGGTCTGCCGGTGGTCAGTTGACGGAAGGCTTCGTGAACCGCGTCCGGCACTTCCTCGACACGCGTGACCCGGTGAGCCCATTTGGTGATAGGTTTGAAAACGTCGAGTTGATCCTCGACCTCGTGTAGTTGGCCCTGCCGCTTGCCCAGCGACTCAGTCGGTATCTGCCCCGAGATCAGCAATACAGGTGAGCCGCTGGCGTACGCGGTGCCGAGGCCCGCGGTCGCGTTCAAGGCGCCCGGTCCCGGCACCACCATGGCGACGCCGGGCTTTCCAGTTGCTCTGGAGTATCCGTCCGCCATGTAGGTCGTGGCCTGCTCGTGGCGCACGTGGACCATCCGGATGTCGGCTCGCGCCTCGTACAGCGCGTCAAACGCCGCCATGATCTGAACGCCCGGCAGCGCGAACACCGTATCGACACCCTCGGCCCGAAGCTGCCGCACCAGGGCCTGTCCTCCGCTCATCTGTTGCATATGCGTGTCCTCGCGGTCTGTGGTTTAGCCCTTCTCTTGTGACTGATGCGGCTTTATCCGCCCACCGAGCTCAGCGGGTTGACGGTGACCCGGCTCAGCGTGGTCGAGCCGGTGTTCCTGAACTGGTGATCGCTGTCCGGGGGCACGAGCACAGCGTCGCCCGCCTTGATGGGGAACTCTTTGCCGTCGCACCACAGCACGCCCTCTCCTTCGACGATGAAAGCCTGATGCTCCCAGGCGTGGGTGTGATGGGGGCTAGATGCGCCGGGGGCATGCTGGACGTAGAGCATCACGTAGTTGGGGACTCCGTCTGACGGCCCCAGGACGGGATTCTTCGAGCCTTCCGCTTTGCGGATAACAGGGTCCATGTCGTCTCCTGTGTAGGTTTCCGGTATTACTGGACCGCCAGTGGAATCGTGGCGATAACGCACGGTTCGTCGCCGTAAACGGCGGTCGTGTGGCCTTGGCCGGTCACGTCCTCGACGAGCCGAGCGTCGCCGGCGCCGAATACGTGCAGCGAACCGTCACCTAAGCCGATCCGGAGCTGGCCGGAGACGATCATCACGAACTGACGGCGAGGCGCGGGATGCCAGTCTTGAAAATGGCCCGCGGGATCGGCGCGGAACACGATATGCGTCGTTGCTTGGGGCGCGGTCCACGTTGGCGTCGCGTCCAGAGCGATCTCGTCGATGTGCGATTGGCCGTCGTCTCCGGTGTACAGGCGGTATGTTCCCAAGGTGCGTCTCCATGTAGGTTAGTCGGTTTGTGGATTGCTTTGTGGATGCGACGGGCGTGAATCCCTGCGAGGCCCTAGATGCTTCACTCCGTTCAGCTTGGCGACGTCATGCTCTCGTACGTAACTATTGGAGGTCGAAATCGCGGGCGACGCCCATGGGCGGCTGCCCCTCCCACACGCCCTTCATGTTGCGGTAGGCGAACTCGGCTCGGCGTGGCCAGGTGTCCCAGGTCGTTCCGGCGCTGTGCGGAGTGACCACGACGTTTTCCATGGCGAGGAGCGGATTGTCCTGATCGACAGGCTCCTTCTCGAAGACATCGAGCCCGGCGCCGGCGATTCGACCTTCGCGCAGAGCGTCGATCAGCGCCGTCTCGTCGATGACGGGACCACGGCTCGTGTTGACCAACACTGCGGTTGGCTTCATCGTGGCGATCCGTTCCCGATTCACTATGTGCCGCGTCTGCGGAGTCAACGGCGTGTGGCACGTGATGATGTCTGACGTCGAGAACAACTCGTCGAGTCCCACTCCGGTCAATCCGAGCTCTTGCTCCGTCTCGTCGGGCAGCGGGAACAAATCGTAGTATTGGGTCTTGGCGTCGAAACCCTGGACGCGTCGGGCCACCTGTCTGCCAATGTTCCCTATCCCGAGGACTCCGACCAACTTGCCGGCCATCTCGAATGTGTTGGCGCCGGTGATCGGTTCGTTCCATCGGCCCTCGCGCGTGGCAACATCGCTGGCGATCAGCTTTCGGTAGACCGCCAGCATCAGGAGCACGGCATGGTCAGCAACGGCCCAGGAGTTGGCGCCGCCATTGTTGCAGCAGGCGACGCCGAGTTCGGCCATCAGCCCGTGGTTCATCCGATCGTACCCGGCTGCCAACGTCTGGACGACGCGAGCCTTGGGCGCTGCCCGAAGCACGTCGTCCGCCAACTCGGCGCCGTACACCATGATGAAATTAGCGTCGGCGACGGCCCGCTTCTGCTCGTCGATTGACGTGTCTCGGCGGACGACCTGAGTATCGAACCCATCTGGGTTGAGACTCAGGATCACGTCCACCGTCTTCTGAGGCAGTCCGGTCAGGAAGATAACTTTCGCGTTCGGCATTGCGTCTTGGTTGTCCTCGATTTAAGTTCTGGCGCCGAGAGCGGCCTTGAGTTTTTCGATGGAGAAGTCAGGCGACTTGCAGAGGCCGATGATCTCCTGCTCTCGGTCTTCAACTGCCTTGACCGCCGCCGGGAGGTCTGCCGCGAGCTCGGGCGGGATGCTGATCACGCCATGCTTGTCGCCCAGGATGATGTCACCAGACGACACTTCCAGTCCGCCGACGTTTACCGGCTGCCCGGCGTCGGTGAGGTGGATGTACGCGTGTGACACCAAGATCGCGGCTGCGAAGGCATTGAAGCCCATTTCTTCCATCTCGTCGAGGTCGCGGACGCCGCCGTTGGTCACCGTGCCAACGCACCCCAGTTTGGTGTGAACGTTCCCTTGAACCTCGCCCCAGAACGACCCGATCGGGTTGGGGTAGTCCAGGTCTTCCAGAACGATGACTCGCGGCGCCGGTATCTTCAAGATCTCGTCGATCCAATCCACTCGCTTCACGCTCATCCGGTCCGATGGCTGCGCGTTCGCCCTGATGTGCCCGGTTACGGCGTACCCGATCATGCCGCCCATGTCGGGGAAGATCGAATTGATCTCCGGTCCCATGAATCCCTGGTTTCGCGGCTTGAAGTTAAAGGTTTCGATCGCGTTGGCTATCGCGGGCGTCGGTATGTCTCGCAGCGCCTCTAGCTGTTCCGGTGTCACGTTGGTCAACTCTGTGCCTCCTGTTTCGACAGTTGCGGAGCGGTGGGAGACCCATCGCCCAGCCCGTCGCATTATTTGTGTGATCTCGTGTTGTCGAGCGTCGGTCAAGGCAATGTTATCCGCGCGTTCTTGCGCAGTCAATCCCTGTCGACAGTCACGGACGCAGGCTTGAGGGCGAAGGCATTCGGTGGACGGATTCACTTGCCATCCCTGTGGATTCCCTATATCTTGTGACTTGGATTCAGGCCGTCGTGAAGCCGTGTTTCGTACTAGGCTTCGGAAGCCTGAGACCCACCATTCGCCATCGCTCCCGAGCAGACGAACTCGCGGCGCGAATCGAGGCGGCGCCGCGCAAATCGCATTGAGCCCGGTCAAAGCCGGGCCACCCGAAAACAGAGAGGAGACACCAACATGCCTACAGGAGATATCGGTCTCGTTGGACTGGGAATCATGGGCAAACCAATGGCCCGGAACATGATGAAAGCAGGTTATTCGGTCACCGTCTACGACATCGTCGGCGCGGCGGTCGAAGAGGTCGTCACTGACGGCGCGTCCTCAGCGTCGTCGGCGCGCGAGGTCGCCGAAAAGGCGCCGGTGGTCATCACGATGGTCCCCGACTCAGCGGATTCCGAGGCCGCGATCCTCGGACCCAACGGCGTGCTCGCAGGGGCCTCAGCCGGTCACGTCGTCATAGACATGAGCTCCATCGCCCCCGGCTCGTCGCAGAAGATCGCGGCCGCTTGCGAAGCGCAGGGCGTCGCCTTTCTCGATGCACCGGTCAGCGGCGGCGAGCCCGGCGCGGTCGCGGGCACTCTAGCGATCATGGTCGGCGGCAAAAAGGACGTTTTCGACGCCCAGTATGCTCTCATGGAATCGATGGGCGGGAGCATCGTGCTGTGTGGCGACTACGGGGCCGGCAACACCACGAAGCTGGCGAACCAGATCATCGTCGCCGCCAACATCGAGGCCGTGGGCGAGGCGCTAACGCTGGCCAAGAAGGCGGGCCTCGACCCCAATGTCGTCCTCGAAGCGATTCAAGGCGGACTCGCCGGTTCGACTGTGCTGAACGCCAAGGGCCCTATGATGATCGAAGGCAACTTCACACCTGGATTCCGCATTCGTTTGCACCACAAAGACCTGAACAACGCACTCATCACCGCCAAAGAACTCGGCGTGGGCCTGCCTGTGACGGGTTTGGTTCAGCAGATGATCGTGTCGCTCATGAATGCCGGGAAAGCCGACGAGGACCATTCGGCAATCGCCAACTTCATCGAAGACATGTCCGGAGCAACCATCAGCGGGAAGTAGGCCCGGCCAACCTTCGAGTCGCGACATGCAATCCGTAGAGGAGGGTTTGGACCCTCCCGCGGGTTATGCACCTATGTACGCTCGATTTGCGCAGACAACGACCGTTGGTTTGCGAAACGCTACGTGTTTCGTAATCAACGTGGACGGGAGGGTTTGAAACCCTCCCCTGCGGACCTCAGGCCGTCGATCAATCAATGATTCGATCTTCACGAGCAACCGCCACATCCGCGGAGGAACAGCCATGCTAATGTCCTGTCTCTGAAATGAGTTGCATAATTGATTGAGCCTC
>CEQE01022623.1_pt1 | contig 26567 bp, 24 predicted proteins | sample 356201 | NCBI WGS metagenome assembly CEQE01 (sample SAMEA2619970, study PRJEB7988) | marine metagenome | biome: marine biome (ENVO:00000447); feature: mesopelagic zone (ENVO:00000213) & marine oxygen minimum zone (ENVO:01000065); material: "saline water (ENVO:00002010), including plankton...
TCCCATAGCTATGCATGCCCCTGCTTTTTCTGCAACCAATCTCAAGGGATAACGGATGTCCTATAGCTATGCATACGCGCGCCCTGCCGTGAGCACAGACTGCGTCGTGTTCGGGCTGGACGATGAGGATCTCAAGATCCTTCTCATCAAACGTGCGACTGAGCCGTTCGAGGGTCACTGGGCTTTCCCGGGTGGCTTCGCCAAGGTCGGTGAATCCCTGGAGGACACCGCCCGTCGTCAGCTCGCCGAAGAAACGGGGCTGAGCGAGGCATTTCTGGAACAGCTCTATACGTTCAGCAGTCCCGATCGCGATCCGCGTGAACACGTGATCACCGCAGCCTATTACGCTCTCGTTAACCTGTCGGCACACCCGGTCCAGCCATCCACGGATGCGGGCCGCACTGCCTGGTTTGGCTTGACCGATGTGCCGCCACTTGCCTTCGATCATGCTAGAATCCTCGAAGTCGCGTGTGAGCGACTGCGAGGAAAGATACGCTACCAACCCATAGGCTTCGAATTACTGCCACGGATATTTCCCGTCAGAGAACTGCAGCGCATGTATGAGAAGATTCTGGGCCGCACACTGGACAAGAGGAATTTCCGCAAGAAGATTCTCAACATGGGAATTCTGCAGCAACTTGCCGAAACGGAAACCGATGTGGCTCACCGGGCCGCTAGGCTATACCGTTTCAGCAAGGAGAAGTACGACAGCATGACGAAACAGGGCTTTAACTTTGAGGTCTAGCAGATGAACGGCGCACTGGTGCTGGTGGATATTCAGAACGATTTTGTAGCAGGTGGAGCCTTGGCAGTCCCCGACGGGGAGTTGGTCGTGCCGATCGCCAACCAGATAATGGATCGCTTTGAAGTGATCGTAGCAACGCAGGACTGGCACCCGGCCAACCACGGCTCCTTTGCCAGCCAATACCCAAGTCGCCAGGTGGGAGAGTTTATCGACCTCAACGGCATCGAGCAGATCCTCTGGCCGGATCACTGCGTGCAAGACAGCGGCGGCGCGGAGTTTGTTGCGGACCTCAACATCGAACGAGTCGAGCGGGTATTTCGCAAAGGTACCGACGTCGGAGTCGACAGCTACAGTGGCTTTTTCGATAACGGACATCGCCTAGCAACGGGCCTGGATGAATTCCTGAAAGGTGCAGGCATTGCCGGGATTACGGTAATGGGTCTCGCCACCGACTACTGCGTCAAGGCAACCGTGCTGGATGCCCTGGAACTGGGCTATGCCGTGAATGTCATCCTCGAAGGAATCCGCGGTGTAGAAGTCGAGCCGGGTGACTCCGCCAATGCCGTGGCGGCCATGACAGCAGCCGGCGCCGGAATGATGCACAAAACGGATCTATAGGGTCTTGCCGAATACACCCTCTAACACGGTACGCAGCATCGACAGGGGCGGCGTTTCGCTGTGTGCATCGTCTTTGAAGTAGCCCGTATACACCGCCACGAGATCACGATCCGGATTCACCAGCAGGCCCTGCCCGGCCCAGCCACCCTTAAAGAAATCGTTATTAGTGAACACCCTATCCCACTGATAGACGTTGTGCTTGACCCGGTCACTGGCCATCGATCTGTACCTGGCATTTGCCAGCAAGCCGGGATTGCCACCGTTCTTGATTAGATCGACATACCGATCCGATAGGATCTTTTTGTCGCTCACCACGTTGTAGCTCGGGGTGTGCAACAGACCAAAACGGGCTACGTCGCGCAGTCGCGCTAACAGGCCGCCATGGGTGATCGGCACACCGAATCGGGGAGCCAGAAACGATGCATCGCTCTCCGCCCCCATGCGACTCCAGACATAACGGCTCAGCGCGTCCTGAAAAGGCATACCGGTTACCTTCTCCACCAGCCAGGCCAGAACGAAGGTATTGACGCCCGAATAGGAAAAGGACGTGCCCTGCGGCGCATGCCGTCCCACCTTCAGTTTGGCAACCATGGCATAGGGATCGTCGGGAGATTCCTCATCCCAGTAGCCGTCACCCACGGTCACCGAATAACGATAGTAGCAGGAGCCCTTGTCTTCATACTCTTCGGGGCAATCGATGCCGGTGGCCATGTCGAGAATATTGCGGATCCTGATGCCTCGAAAGTCCGAGCCCTTCAACTCCGGTATATAGAGCTCCACCGGTTTGCTGACGTCGATCAAATCTTCATCTTCCAGTATGGCCACCAGGGCAGACACAAATACCTTGGTTACCGACCAGTAGATCGGTTTTTCGTAAGGCTGCATGCGCGGATAGTGCTCAAAGACAATATTGCCCTTGTGCAGGATGACCATGCCCATCGTGGTTGAGAATTCACTGTCGAGAAATTCCCGAAAAGCCATCGAGCCGCCCGGTGTTTCGACCCGGTAACGGGCAATTTCCGACATCGGGCTGTAGGCTAGCTCACGTACCGGGCCATCGCGATAGACATTGACCGTGGCATAGATACGATGCAGATTCTTGAAATTCCACGCCATGTCCCGGCCGTTCACAACCCACCAGATGTCGTCCTTTTTGAGAACACCGAGTTGGTGACGTGTCTCTTCTACACTGGAAGCTGACTCAAAGAGAGCCGGCGCGGCACTTGCCCAGCCCGTCCATATACACAGCGACACGAGAGCTATGCAAGCGAGCAGGTTGCGCATCATCTCCCATCCACCAGCACATGTTCCTTCCCATACCAGATGGAGGATCGGGCAAAATCTATGAAGATACTCTCGTCCTCCGCCAACGCCTGCCCTGCCCGAATCGCCTCTGCAGTGGGTGCGGCAGAACCGGAGGAACGATCGTGCCAGAGTTCGGCGTGACCGCAGAAGGGCGGCTCTTCGGTGCCCCTCGCAGCAGCAAACGTCTGGTTCATGTCATCCTCCAGCCGGTGTACCTGCACGTACCGCAGCGCCCCAATCGCCTGGCCGAAGCTGCGCACCAGGGGTCCGTGGTACATTCGCCAATAAAGCTGTGCCTCCTGCAGCGTCTGATCAGCATGATGGTTGAGCACATAGAACGTCTTATAGATGGGGAGTTTCGGATCAGCAACGATGTTCTCAGGCGTCGGGTTGATCTGAGGGAGTTCGTAGCAGAACCAGCCCGGTGAACGCTTCAGATCGATGAACTTGCGCTCATCTTGCAGCAGTTCCTCTTGCGCCGCCTGACCCTCGGTTGACTGCATCGCCTGCACCACATCGTCCCGATGTCGGAACCAGAGCTCCGCCACGCCATCGTAGGGTTTGAGCATCTGCCCCCGGGGCGAGTCCGCCGGGGCCGGTTTTTGGTCATCCGGATTTGACACCGTGTGGACCTGAACATAGCGCACGATTTTCAGAGTCGTGGCGTGTTTCGATACCAGGGGGCCGTGCACCTCACGCCAGTAATTCTGGAAATCCTCGAAGGAGTAGTCAGGACTGCGGCGCAGCAAATAAGTCAGTCTATACATCTCGGATTCTCCCAGGTCGTCCGTGGTGATTTGTGGACGACCAACAGGTCATGTCAATAGGTTCGCACCACCCGGCCAAATCCCAGGACTGTATCGTAAATGCGATAGTTGGCATTCACCACTTCCTTCACCTTCAGCTTGTGCCACGGGTCCACCTGTGAATGGGAGTGGAACTCAACCCAGCCGGGGCCGGTCCACGCCTGTTTGGTGGTACTTACGGAATGGGTCTCAACCAGTTCTGCCAGCGACGGTTTCGCGCCCTCTACCGGGCTCGGAATCAGTCGCAGTGACAGGGAATAACCTTCCTGTGGCTCTCCCGATACCTGGGCGGGGGTTTCCGGTCTGACGCCGGCGGAACAGATCAGGTGTCCGCTGGGTCGCTCCATCTTTCCCGAGAGCAGATCGGTGGGCGCCCCCGTCTCGATGGAAATGTCCGCAAGTTTCTTGGGGAACCCCCAGATTTCCCGGCCGGCCGCCAGCGGCATCTCGTTGTTGACAACGATATGAGCAATGTAGGAACGCGGAGTTCCCTCGAAGGAGCAGGAGATCCCGAGGATGGTCTCGTAGTAGGGCCCGAGTGTACTGAATGGATAGTCGATGAACAGTACGGTCGCCACCGCGGGCGGCTCGATCACCAGGCCCTCCGGCAGCAGATCCAGGGCCGCATCCATATCGGTCTCGTAACTCACCGATATGGTATGCACATCGCGATAATCGATCGGTGGCTTGGCGTAAAGTGGCGCATCCACGGGGGTGTCAAAGCCGAATTTATCTGCAGTCAGTCTTCCTTCCTGAGCCATGTCGTTCTCTCCAGATATCGAATTTGGACTACGAAGCTAACTGAAGATTGCACGTAAGGCAACCTCGCGTGATCACACGGTAACATCTACAATGGCATCTGCAGGTATCGGGAATTCACAGCCACTTTGACATGGGGAGTCGCCATGATTGATCTATACACAGCTTCAACTCCGAACGGCTGGAAAGCATCCGTCACGCTGGAAGAACTGGAGCTGCCTTACGAGGTGCACGCCCTAAATCTAGGCAACGGCGACCAGCACCAGGAGTGGTTTTTGAGGATCAACCCAAATGGTCGCATTCCCGCGATCGTCGATCGGGATGAGGATAACTTTGCCGTGTTCGAAACCGGCGCCCTGATGATCTATCTAGCGGAGAAGGCGGGCCGGCTGCTGCCAACGGATACGAAGGGGCGCTCAAAAGTCATCCAGTGGCTGATGTTTCAGATGGGCGGTATCGGTCCCATGATGGGGCAGGCCAATGTCTTCTTCCGCTATTTCCCCGAGAAGATAGAGCCGGCAATCAGTCGCTATCAGAACGAAACCCGCAGGCTGTTTGAAGTATTGGAGCGTCGCCTTGGGGAGAGCGAGTGGCTGGCTGATGAATTCTCCATTGCCGACATCGCGAACTGGTGCTGGGTGCGAACCTACAAGTGGTCCGGGGTTTCCGCCGATGGTCTCGACAATCTCAAACGATGGCGGGACGCAATACGCACACGGCCTGCCTGCCAGAGAGGGATCGGGGTGCCGGCAAGACTGGAAAGGATCATCGATGACGAGAAGGCCGCTGACAACTTCACCAAGAATGCGCAGAAGATTGTGCAGACCTAGTGTGACTGGCAAGCGCCATGCCGCCGCCCAAGAAGGAAACATTGTGGCGACATCAGGGTCAAATCATAAGAGCCAACGATGCGATGCGCACGCATGCATTATCCGAGCGGTCTACTGAAGGTAGTCAATTCTCTTGCGCTGCCAATAGCAGCGTTACTGGTTGTCGCAGGATGCGGCAGCGACGGAGGCGGTGGCGGAGGAGATACCCCGGTCCCGCCAACCCCCCCGAGCAATAATGGCAGCGGGCAGGATCCGGTAGGCTGGGTGAGCGGCGAATTTGAACCGGCTTCAAACTTTGCAGCCCAATGCGTTTCTCCCCGTAGCGGCACGGACCCAGACACAGGTGCAGCGTTCCCTGATGAAGTGGGGACAAGACTCGATGAGAACAACTGGCTCCGGTCATGGAGCAACGATCTCTATCTTTGGTACGACGAAATCGTCGATCGCGATCCAGCCGATTTCACTACGCCTGAGTATTTCGACCTGCTGAAAACGTTTGAGATAACGCCATCGGGAAATCCAAAGGACAGGTTTCATTTCAGCCTGAGCACGGAAGAGTGGCGCGCTCTTTCCCAGTCGGGGGTATCGGCGGGCTACGGCGCGGCCTTTGCCCTCATATCAGCCTCGCCGCCGCGTCAGGTGGTGATTGCATACACCGAACCGAATTCGCCCGCAACCAGCGGGCCGGCCAATTTGGCGCGTGGTGCAACCATCCTGGAGATCGATGGAGTTGACCTCGTGGCTGCAACCGCTGACGAGGACGTCGCCATACTGAACGGTGGACTGTTCCCATCAGGGCCGGGCGAACGCCATGACTTCACGGTTCAAGACCTCGGTTCTTCGACATCACGTTCATTTTCCATGCAATCGGCAACCATAACGTCTGTACCCGTTCAAAACGTCGGTACGGTGGACACTTCCGCAGGCGCGGTTGGTTACCTTCTCTTCAACGATCACATCGCAACGTCTGAACAGCAACTGATCGATGCGGTCAATCTTCTAAGGACGGCAGACATAACGGATCTGGTAGTTGACCTGCGCTACAACGGAGGCGGCTTTCTCGATATCGCCAACGAACTGGCCTACATGATTGCAGGCGCTGGGCCGACCGACGGCCAGACCTTCGATGAACTCCAATTGAACGACAAGCACACCTTGGTTAATCCCGTTACCGGCAGACTATTGCTGCCCACGCGGTTTCACACCACCGCCCTTGGCTTTTCAGCAACCCAGGGAGAGAACTTGCCGACGTTGGATCTAGCCCGCGTCTTTGTTCTGACCGGTCCCGGTACTTGCTCGGCGAGTGAAGCGTTCATCAACGGTCTGCGTGGCGTGGACATCGAGGTCATCCAGGTTGGCTCGACCACCTGTGGTAAGCCGTACGGTTTTTATGAAGGCGCCAATTGCGGTACCAGCTATTTCTCCATTCAGTTCAAGGGCGTCAACGCTAAAGGATTCGGCGACTATGTCGACGGCTTCTCTCCGGACAACGTCGACGCAATAGAGGGAACGCCGATTCCCGGATGCTCGGTCGCTGACGACTTCACTCATGCGTTGGGTGACCAGGCGGAAGCCCGACTTTCGACTGCACTGGCCTATCGAATTGATCAGAGCTGCCCATCTCCTTCCGGTGCATCGGAGAGAACACTTGCCAGAAGGAAGGTCGACCTGGCTGCCGTCGATGGAGTAGTCCCCAAGTCATTCTGGCTTACAAATCGCATCATGCACAGGTGACTTCATGAGGATGCAAGTTGTATCGATCGTTTGCGTGGCACTCCTGGCATCCGCCTGTAACACCTTGTCGGAAGCGAGTGACAAACCCGCTGTGATTATTCGACCCTCCGATGAAAGTCGTGCCGAGCTGTTACGCGTCCTCTCCAGTGCACTGAAAGGGATTCGGATTACCCTTGCAGCCGATGTCCTGACCAACGACAGCTTGTTGACGCTGGAACGCAACCCACCGCGGGATTTGCGCGCAAGGCAACTCACCGGTCGGCAACTCGAGCGACCACAGCAGTTTCGGTTGGTGATGAACGGGTCCGACTGCATCCTGGTGGACCTGTCCAATGGCGTAAGGTGGCGCCTCCGCGATACCCTCTGTGCGCCTGAATAGGTGGGAACGTTACGATTTCCGCTCGAGCTTCGACAACCAGTGGCTATTCCTAGCCGGTGGCTTTGCTTAGCCGCTGGCTATTCCCGGATGCTGACTACTGTTAGCCGCTGGCCTTTTTTCTGCTGGCGGCGCGTCTCTTTGGCGCTCTCTTGGCTTTTTTTTTCGGCGCTGCCTTTGTTTCCGTTTTGAGACTGGCTTTCAAGGCTTCCATGATGTCGATGATCTTGCTTTCGGCATGCTCTTCCGGCGCCACGACGATTTCCTGACCGTTCACCTTGCGATCGATCATCTCCAGCATATGGTGACGTATCTCGTCACGATAATTCTCCGGCGTGAATTCCTCCGCCGATACCTGCTCCACAAGTTGCACGGCCAGATCCAGTTCCGCCGGCTGAATGTCTGCTTCCGGCACCTCGACGTCACTGAACATGCGCAGCTCTTCCTGGTGGCGCAGCTGAGTCATGATCAGACCGCCCTCGATGGGGTGGATTAAGACCAGATAGCATTTACCCCGGGCGGCGTACTTGGCCAGCGCTGACTTGCCGGTCTTACGCATGGCTTCGGCAAGCAGGTGGTAGGACCTGGCTGCACCCTTGTCGGGTCCCAGATAGTTGACCTTTTCTACGTAGAAGGCACTGATCTTGTCGGCCGGGATAAATTCGCTGATCTCTATCTCGTTGGTGGACTTGACGTCCATGGATTTCATCTCTTCATCAGAGAACAGAACGTATTGACCCTTGGCGAATTCATAGCCCTTGACCCGATCTTCCCGTGGCACCAGCTTTTCGTCCGCCTCGGCCACATACTGTTGCTTCAGATGGCTGCCGTCCTTACGTAACATATTGAACCGTATAGCTTTTGTTGAATCTACGGTGGAGTAAAGCTTGACCGGAATGGACACCATGCCGAATGAGATAACCCCGGAACCCGTCGCTCTGGCTGCCATGATCATGCGTCCTGTCGAATCGAAAAGGGGTCAAACTATGTGACACGGGTAGGATTTTGTCAATATAATTCTTTACTATAGAATAGCGCCATTCTCCGCGGGCGATCAGATGACAACCCAAGATAAGGACCCGCTGCAGCCCTACCGAGCCAAGCGCAATGCCGACGCCACGCCTGAACCCTTCGGTTCAACTGAAGCGCGGGCACAACCGTCGGCAAAGGCCGCTAGACGCTTCATGATCCACCACCATGCGGCCCGCAACACCCATTACGATCTGCGCCTGGAGATGGACGGCGTACTCAGATCATGGGCCATACCCAAGGGTCCCTCTCCCAATATGCAGGAGCGGCGATATGCAGCGCGCGTTGAGGATCATCCTCTCGAGTATGGGGACTTCGAAGGACATATCCCGGAAGGCAACTACGGCGCCGGTTGGACCATCGTTTGGGATCGTGGCTCCTGGCACTGCAAGGGGGACCCGCTGGTGGGACTGGCGAAGGGCAAACTGCTGTTCGAACTGAGGGGGCACAAACTCCACGGCATGTGGACCCTGGTCAAAATGAAGAGCGCAGACAAGGATTGGCTGTTTATCAAGGAGAGAGATGAACACAGCTCCGATGTCAGCACCGACCACTATCCCAGCGGTTCCGTGTTCAGCGGAATGAGTCTGGTCGATCTCGACGCTGGCATCGATCCAGCCCAGCCTCTCCTCGCGCAGATAGGGAAGCTGGCAGTCCCGGCGAAGAGGACACGCCAAAGTCAGCCGAGACTCATGCTGGCCACACCCAGTGAGCCATTTACAAAGCGAGGGTGGTTGTTTGAAATCAAGTATGACGGCTACCGACTGCTATGTGAAAAGGACGAAGATGAAACGAGGCTTGTATCCAGAAATGGCAACGATCTCTCCAATACGTTCCCGGAAATCGTGCAAGCGCTGGCCCGGCTCCCCTTCAAACAACTGATCATTGATGGTGAAGCGGTAATTCACGACAGCAATGGGCTGCCCAGCTTTACCAACATGCAACAGAGGGGCGACTGACCGAAAGGACCCGCATCGCAAGTTCGATGGTGAGTCTGCCGGCCACACTGTACGCCTTCGACCTGCTTTCGTTTCACGACTACGATCTTCGCCAACAACCGCTACTCACCAGAAAGAAGCTGCTGCAGCAACTGCTGCCTGCAGCAGGCATCATACGCTACACCGACCACGTCGAGAACGAAGGTTCTGCCACGTACGAAGCCGCCAAACAGATGGGGCTTGAAGGAGTCGTCGGCAAGAGGGCCGAGTCGAAATACACGACGGGCCGGTCTAAGGACTGGTTGAAGGTGCGCGTCGACAGAAGCGATGACTTTGTGGTCATGGGATACTTCACCAAGCGCAGCAGCAGGGGAATCAGTTCGCTGCTGATAGGGCAGTATCAGGACAGTGCCCTCGTGTACAGCGGTCGAGTCGGTTCTGGTCTGAACGAAGCTGAACTGTCGAGATACGAACAGTTGTTCCGGGACCTCGCTACGGCTGTACCACCAGATACAGCACCATCGGGAGAAGAATACCATTGGACGCAAGCAGAACTGGTCTGTGAGGTCCGCTTCAAGGAGTTCACGGCTGCAGGTCAGCTACGTCATCCGGTTTTCCTTCGTCACCGTGACGATAAGGATCCACTGCAGTGTGTTCATACTCCGACGGAATTGCCGGAAGTGGAAGTAGAACGGGAGTCGACGCATCGAGCGATCCGATTCTCCAACCTCGACAAGATCTTCTGGCCTGTCGATGGATACAGCAAAGGTGATCTCGTCGACTACTACCGGGAAATTTCACCGTGGCTGTTGCCCTGGCTGAAGGACCGTCCGGTGGTCCTGACACGTTATCCAGACGGCATCGAGGGCAAATCATTCTTCCAGAAGGATGCGCCTGAGTATGTGCCTGAATGGATTCGCATCGAGAAGATGTGGAGCGAAACGACGCAGCGGGAGATCGGCTATTTTGTCGCAGACAGTGAAGAGTCCCTGCTCTACCTCGCCAACATGGGAACGTTGCCGCTACATATTTACCACAGCCGCATCGGAAGCCTCGAACAGCCGGACTGGTGCGTGATCGATCTTGACCCGAAAGAAGCTCCGTTTGCAGACGTCGTCCGGGTAGCCAAGTCGATTCATAGGTTGTGTGACGAGATCGAATTACCCAGCTTCGTCAAAACCAGCGGTTCGACCGGACTACATATACTGCTGCCGCTGGACGGGCTATGTACGTTCCAGCAGTCGAGGACGCTAGGTGAACTACTGGCAAGAATCGTGGTGGAGGAACTGCCGGATATCTGCACCATCACACGCACCCCCTCAAGACGGGAGGGTAAGGTGTATATCGACTACCTGCAAAACGGCTCCGGTAAACTGATCGCCTCAGCCTACTGCGTACGAGCGAAACCGGGCGCCCCTGTCTCCATGCCGATCAGGTGGCGCGAACTCAACAAGTCTCTGGCAGCAACCAAATACACCATCAAGAATGCCGTTGCCCGGATGAAGAGGCTCGACGATGATCCGTGCCTTGCGGCGATGAAGACCAGTCTTAGGCCGTAGACATTTTTGGGCACCCAAGCAACGCCTGAAGAGATCGAGACCTACGGCGTCAAACTCACCAAGATATCTACTGACGCATGGGAAGTCGTCGACGAGGGCGAGGAATCTTTGGGATGGATCTGGTACCGCACCGTCAGATCCAGTGTCAATGGAAAGGCCATATTTGGCGGCTACGGGACCGGTTCGAAAGGAAGCTATATGTTGCTGGTAAAGACCACTGACGAAGATCTCAAAGTACATCAGGAAGACTACTGGAACTGGTACAGGTCGATCAGTCTGCATTAACTCACGAGCCGCCTATCCGCCGCTCAGTGCCTGCACGATCTGAATCTCATCTTCAGGCTTTAGAGGGGTCGCCAAATCTTGAACCAATACCTGGTTGACGAAGACCTTGATATGGGGACGAAGCTCATCGAGCTCATTGATAAACCGAAATCTCACGCCGGGAAAGCGGTCATCCATCTGCTCAAACAGCGTGTTCAGATCTCGTCCACCCGCTTCAATGATTCTCTGTCGATCCGTATAGGACTGCAGCACATCGGGGATAATGACCTTCACGAGCTCAATTCCACAGCTTCTACCGAATAGATGTGCGGCAGGTGACTCACAAGGCAACGCCAAGTCTCTCCTTCGTCTGTGCTTCCCCATAGTTCCCCGGTGGTAGTGCCAAAGTAGATTCCAGCCGGATCGTGTTGATCCACGGACATCGCTTGCCGGAGCACCGTGAACCAGGCTTGTTCGGCCGGCAATCCCGCGTCCATTCTCTGCCAACTGGCGCCGCTGTCCCTCGTTCTATACACGGCGGGTCTGCCGTCCGGGCATGTACGCGGCCACACATCGGTCGCATCCATGGGAAAGACCCACACCGTTTCTGGATCCCTAGGGTGCAAGGCGATCGGAAATCCCACATCACCGATCTCTTTCGGCATATTGTCGCCGATGCGTCGCCACTCATCAGATGGTCGCTGCATCCGGTATATGCCGCAGTGGTTTTGCTGATAGAGGATGTCCGGGTCGAGCGGATGATATCGCATGCAATGGGGATCCTGGCCATACTCGCCGGTGGGGTCGGGCCCGAAATCCGCTACTGAGCCACGATTCAGCGGGCGCCAGTCGAGGCCGGCATCTCTGCTTTCGAAGACTCCACCACCGGAACACCCGACATACATGTGCCGGCCATCCCTCGGATCGACGAGTATCGAGTGCAGGACAGCGCCATCGGGCGTTTGGTCCTGTCCGTCCTGAGTCCAATCCACCCAATTGGGATGATCGTTGAATCCCGCTACCGGCTCCCAGGATGATCCGCCGTCATCGGAGCGAAACAACCCCTGCGGTGATGAACCCGCATACCAGACATTGCGTTCTTCTGCGTGCCCGGGCGCCAGCCAAAACACATGATCTACGGCTCGGGGCGATATGTCCGTATGCGTGTTCTCATCGGCGCCGGCCAAGGGTTCGAATTTTCTTCGCTGGCCGGCGCGTTCACTGCCGTCAGTGGGTACAGGTCGTGTAAAGGCCGGCGGCTTCGCAGCTTCCTGCCACGTGCGACCTTTATCCTCAGAGCGAAAAACCGTTGGACCAAGATGTCCGGTTCTGGCTGATAGCAACATCGTCTGCCCATCGCGCGGATCAAGCACAAAGTGGTTGACGATATTCCCCAGTAAATGGGGTCCTTCTATTGTCCAGTTGCATCTGCTCGTATCTGAAGTCAGTGTCCAGGCGCCCTTCCTCGTCGCTATGAGCAGGGTAACGCAGTCGGTTGAGGCGACAGCTTGCGCAGAAGTCATGGTGCATTCCTCGGTTTCGTGTGAGAACACAACTCTCCAATAACCACACGATACGTCGGGATGACTGCACGTTCCTGACGTCTCGGGATCATGTTTACATTATGTGTTGCCAGTCACGCGAACAGTTCAATCACGACCAAGTCGATGGGATGCACTTTGTAACGGGTGGTGAGCACTGCATAGTGCTCGGCTGAAGTTTCACGAAGTCACGGAGTCAATCAAGCAGAATTCTATCGCCGGCATCAAGACCACTGATGATGGCCGTCTCGTCCTCCGTTACCGCATGCCCTGGACGGATGAACCTTCTGACCTTCTCTCCGCCCGACAACAACCAGACGAAATTCAGCTGTCCGACAGTATGGATCGACGCTGTCGGGATGACCAGATCCTCTCCCTCTTCCGCCTCGATGCTGAGCTCTGCATACATTCCGGGGTAGATGGGCATGCCGTGTGGAAGTGCTGCCTTCACAAGGAATGCTCGTGCACCGGGGTCTGCAGAGGGAACCAGTTCATTCAGCACCACGGCAACTGCGAGATTCAGCGCATCGATATGAACATCGAGCGGATCACCCACCCGCAGCGTTACCGCCAGAGTTTCACGAACATTGGCCTCGACAAGCATCGCACCCGGATCATATAGGGAGATAATCTTCTGCCCCGGTGCGACTGTGTCCCCTTCTTCTAGAAAGCGGTCTATTACCCTCCCGGGAATCGGTGCTGTGATACGCGCGTAGCTGACAGCGGCTTCGGCTTCCTCGATCAGCTGTTCCGCCCGTCGCAGTTCGGCACTAAGCGCATCGCGCTCTGCCGTTACGCTGTCTAGCTCTGCTCGCGAGACCATTCGTTGCTGAAAGAGCTGTTCGATTCGTGAGAATTCCTCCTGCGCCTCTTTCATGCGGGCCTCGATGCCCGTTAGCGTCTGTTCGGCCTGATTGCGACGTGCCTGAAGCGCTCTTCGATCCAACGATACCAGCAGATCACCTGCCTTGACTTCGTCTCCGGCACGAACTGCAATTCTCTCTATGGGTGCCAGAATCCGGGACGAGATCAGCGTTGTCTGTTTGGCAGTGACGGTACCGGCTACCTTTTCCCGTCGTCTTCGTGTGACTTTTCGCACCACTACTGTCTCGTTTTCCGACAGAGCATCGCTGCTCGGAAGAACCACCGGAGCGATCTTGTCAGCGAAGGAACCTGACAGCCAGGCAATCAGCAACAACAGCACTCCCAGCATGGCGATGATGACCGATACTTTTCTAACGTTCATAGGCTACTCCTTCGTCTGCCTCGTGGTCGCGGCCGAACACCAGGTAGTAGACACAGGGAATCACCAGCAGAGTGAAAGCGGTGGAAGATACGATGCCGAAAATGACCGCCCAGGCAAGGCCACTGAATACCGGATCGAGGGTAATCACCAGATTCCCAAGTAACGTGGTTCCCGCCGTCAACAGAATCGGTCGAATGCGGGTAGCTCCTGCTTCGATCAGCGCGTCTTCCATTCGGGCGCCGGCACTTCTGAGGGTACTGATGAATTCCACCAGAATGAGTGAATTTCGCACGACGATGCCTGCCAAAGCGATCATGCCGATCATCGCCGTGGCAGTGAATAGCACGGGGTCACCGAATCCGGCCACCTGACGCTCACCAACGGAATTGAGCAGCCAGAATCCTGGCATCAAACCGATGACGGTGAGTGGAATCGCCAACATGATGATTATCGACAGGGAGGATGACGCGGTCTGTATGGGCAGCAGGAAGAATATCGCAATCAGCGCGAAGGCGAACGCCATACCCATATCACGAAATACCCTCAGCGTAATACGCCACTCCCCTTCCCCGGCCCAGACGACCTCTACCTCTTCGGCAACGTCCCAGCCAAGACCGTTGCCCGGAGAGAGAAAACTGCTGCCTCCCAACGCTTTAGCCTCGACTGTAGATCCCCTGTCCGCGACGATATCCGCGACAATCTCTGCAGGCTGGGCCCCCGCGGTTTCAGCCGTGACGTAGACCACTGGCATCAGATCCTTGTGGTAGATGCTTCTATCCAGAGCGAGATGCACATAAGCACCCAGTTCCGCCAGGTTCACAAGGGGTTGGGGTGCAGTTTCGAGGCCCTGGCCTCGTTTCTCCTGCATGATGCCACTGCGTCCTCGGATACCCAACGCCAACAGTTGATCAGGGTTACTGCGCAGAGCTTGCGGCAAGCGCAGTTCCACGGCGAGCGGATTGATCTCCTCGGCCCTCTGCAGAGACGTGGCCGTAATGCCGCGGTTGGCCAGAGCGATGGTTGCCGCGATATCCTCGCTGCTGATCCCTGACAAGGCTGCCTTGACGGTATCCGGCACGAAGCGCAGTCGCCTCGCCGATTTCTCCATCATCACGTCCACATCCACCACGCCGGGCTGCAGTTGCAGACGCTCCGCTACCGCGTAGGCCGCCTCACGCAGGCTTTCATAAGAGCTATTTGTACTTCCGTAGACCTCCGCGACAAGCGTACTGATAACAGGCGGACCGGGGGGAACTTCCACCGTCTTTATCTTGCAGTCGTCATAGCGACGTTCGATCTCACTCAGCAGGGGGCGTAGTCTCAGCAGGATGGCGTGCGATTGATGGCTGCGCTCCGACTTGTCGGCCAGAGTAATACGCAGATCAGCAAGATGGGACCCGGTGCGCAGGTAATATTTGCGAATCATGCCGTTGAAGTCTATCGGCGAGCTGTGCCCGACATAGGCTGCTACCGCTTTCACCTCGGGAAGTCTGAGCACAGCTTGCTGCGCCTCTTGCACGACGGCGCGTGTCTTTTCCAACGTGGTGCCCTCTGGCATATCGATGATGACCTGTAGCTCGTTCTTGTTGTCGAACGGCAGCAGTTTCAAAGGTACCATTCGCAGCATGGGTAGCGATACGGCCAGAGCGAACAGTACCGCGACCAGGCCGAGAAACCACTTTGCGTTACGTCGATTGGCGATCACCGGCGCAATCAGTCTGCCGTATCGAAGCCTGGTTGTCTCGATCGCAATCGCCGTTCGACCAGTACCTCCGGTTCGTGAGACGAACAGGCGGTGTGCAAGCCACGGCGTGACCAGAAATGCGATAAGCGTACTCAAGATCACCGTGACCGGCACGTTGAGGGCCATGGGTGCCATGTAGGGTCCCATCATGCCGGTAATAAAGGCCAGTGGCACAAACGCAACGATGATGGTAAGGGTCGACATGAATAGAGGCGTCCGAATCTCACGTATCGCGTTAACGATAGAATCAAGGGGTGAGCTATCGGCTCGGTCATGGTAGCGTTCAATGTTATCGATGCCCGTAATTGGATCGTCAACCAGCAAACCAAGGGCAAGAATCAGTGCAAAAAGCGTGACACGATTGATGGTATAACCACTGATCATGTTGACAGTCAGCGCCGCGCCATAGCAGAGGGGGATGGCGATGGCCACCACCAGCGCCGGTCGCCAGCCCAGAAACAAACCGATGAACAGGACGACAGTGGCGATTGCGATCACAAGGCTACTGACAAGGTCGTTGACCTTCTCATCTGCCGTCGCACCGTAATCACGAAGTACTTCAATGTGGACTTCAGGCGGCAACAGGGTCGTTGCCAGTTCCTGCATCAGCGCATGCACTTCGTCCGCTATCCAGACTGCATTGGCGCCCCGTTGCTTGGCCACGGCGAGGGTGACGAGAGGATAGTCATCCCGCCACTGATCACTGCCCGGATGTGCAGTTCCAAATGCGAGCCAACCATAGGTTTCGGCAACTGCGGGACCATCGACGATGCTGGCTACATCCTTCAAGTAGACTGGCCGGCCGTCGATTACGTTGATCACCTTTCCCGCCAGCGCCTTGCTGTCTTGTATAAACTCACCGGCCTCCAGCAAGATCGCTTCGTTATTGAAAAACACTTCGCCTGCCGCAAACCGTCTGTTGGTGACTCTGAGTGCCGCCACAACGTCCAGTGGTGCCGTGTGGTGGGCGGCCAGTGCAGCTGGATTCAGCAGAACCTGAATCCTACGCGCCCTGCCACCAATGACCGACACCCGGTTGGTATCGGGAAGTGCCTGCATTTGAATGGCGATCTCCTCCGCCATCCTGCGCAGTTGAAAGTCATCGTACAGCTGCGGGTTGTCGCTCCACAGCCCCAGCATCACGATCGGTACATCATCTATTTCAACCGGCTTGACCACCCAACTGGCAACAGCGTCCGGCACTGCATCACTGTTCGAATAGACTTTGTTGTAGGTGTTGAAGAGAGCGGATTCGCGGTCTTCACCAACATAGAAACGGATGGTGACAATTGCGGCGCCAAACCGCGAAACCGAATAGATATGTTCCACACCCTTGATCTGGGCCAGGAGCTTTTCGAGGGGCGTGGTTACCTGCCGTTCGACTTGTCGGGCGCTGAGTCCCGGCGCCTCAACATGCACATCGATAACGGGAACCACGATCTGCGGTTCCTCCTCCCGAGACGTGAGTAGCAATGCTATGGCGCCTGCTGCAAGGAACGTGACCAGAATCAGCTTTGGCACGCCGCCCACCAGCGTGGCAGCGACCAATCGGTCCAGCCAGTCGTGACGATAATCCGGGATTGTGTTTGAATCCGACATTCAGCACCAACTGACCCTTGTTATTGGTCCTACTGGCAAAAGATCTCATGCAGAGCGGCGACCACCCTGAGAGCGTCGCTCTCCGCCAGCGAATAATAGATGGTTTGTGATTCACGCCGGGTAGAGAGTAAACCATCCTTACGCAGCCGCTGCAGGTGCTGCGACAGCGCCGATTGGCTGAGTGGAATCCGCCTATTGAGTTGACCCACCGACATCTCACCGGCCATCAATGTGCAGAGGATCTGCAGGCGTGATTCATTGGCAAGACCCTTCAGTAGACTGGCTGCTTGGGCGGCATTCGCCTGCATCAGTTCAGGATCGAACTCTATCAAGTGTGCGCTCTTGCTGTTCATGAGGAGCAAGTATATCAGACTCTACTAATATAGCAATACCTATATTAGTATTTACTATTTTAGCTAATTCGAATATAATACCGGCCGTACTTGAAGAAACAAGGAGTGAATGATGAGCGTGAATGAAGCGTTGCGCTTGATTGCAGGGTCTTTCGTGCTGCTATCGCTGTTGCTGGGGTACTACCTGAGTCCCTGGTTCTACCTGTTTACGGGCTTCGTGGCCGTCAATCTGATCCAGTCCGCTTTCAGCCACTGGTGCCCCATGATGGATCTGCTGAGAAAGCTCGGCCTGCAGGAGTGAGCTGATACGCACGATCTGGCGTCATGTGGCGCGAGGCTAGTCCAGACTGAAAACCCAGAGCACGCCGCCTTGAGGCACTCGGTGAGACTCGCCCCTGATCGTATTTATCAACGCCTGTTCCCGTTCAGCATCGACACCGTAGCCTGACTGTACCGCGATGTATTGACGACCATCCACCTGATAACTGGTTGGGACGCCAATCACACCGGAATTGGTGCGCTGCTGCCACAGGATCTTGCCATTGCGCGCATCGAACGCTCTGAAATAACGGTCGTTGGTTCCCCCCATAAACACCAGGTCTCCGGCAGTCGTTAGCACAGGACCCCAGTTGTGGCTCTTGAACGGCACGGACCACTTGAGGGTCGCCTCATCGACATCCCAAGCCTGCAGTAAGCCGATGTGATCCTTGGCATCTTCGTGCAGGATGAGTTGGGTCTTTCCCGAGAACCCGACCATGAACACCTGTCCAGGTCTGTATTCGACCTCCGCCCCCTCCATCGACCCGCAGACGTTGTCGTTGGCAGGAATATAGAGCAGCCGCGTGTCAGGATTGTAGGCAGCGGGCGGCCAATCCTTGCCACCCCACAGGGAAGGACAGAATTCAGCCGGCTTGTTGGTTCCCGGTGTTCGTTCTGGATCGTATTCCGGACGTCCGGTCTTTGCGTCGACGCTGACAAATACATTCTGTCTGACGTAAGGCTGCGCATCGACGAATCCGATACCATCCTTCTTTCTCTCCAGAAACCAGAGATAACCGTTTCTGCCCGGGTGCACCAACCCCTTAACAGTATTGTTGCCCCGCTGAAAGTCTATCAGCAAGGGAGCGGACACTTCGTCCCAGTCCCAGGAGTCATTGTGGTGGTACTGATGATAACCTTTGATTGCACCACTGCCCGGATCGAGGGCCATCAGCGAAGTCGCGTAAAGATTGTCACCGGTGCGCGTGTCACCCATCCAGGGACCACCGTTTCCCGTACCCCAATAGGTGACGTTGAGTGCCGGGTCATAGGAGCCGGTAATCCAGACTGGAACGCCCCCTGTCTTCCACGTGTCCCCAGGCCACGACTCGCTGCCGAACTCTCCCGGTGCAGGAATGGTATGGGTCTTCCAGCGCGCCTTGCCACTAGCCGCGTCGAATGCCGCAACGAATCCCCTGATGCCAAATTCCCCGCCTGACACACCGACCATGACGTTACCGGATGCCACCAGCGGTGCCAGCGTCATATAGTAACCACTGCTGTAGTCCGCCACTTCGGTTTCCCACACCACCTTTCCGTCAACCGCGTTGAGAGCGACCAGGTAAGCATCGGCCGTGGCCATGAAGACCAGGTTGCCGTACAGGGCGACCCCTCTATTTGTGGGATGCATCTGCATCTGATCCTCGGGCAACTCGCGCTGGTAGCGCCACAGCAGGTCGCCGGTTCTGGCGTCGAGGGCCAGCAGATGATTGTGCGGTGTAGTAATGAACATGTAACCGTCATTGACCACAGGTGGTGCTTGATGCGCCTCGCGCATGCCGGTGGAGAAGGTCCATGCCGGCTTCAGGCGGCTGACATTTGATCGGGTGATCTGCTTCAGTTTGCTGTAACCCCACGAATCGTAGCTACCCCGGTACATGAGCCAATTGTGACTTTCGGGATTGAGCAGGCGTTCGTTGGTGACAGGCGAATATTCTCTATTCTGTGGTGCTGCCAAGACACTGGCAGTCAACAAAAGACAATAGATCGTGCTACAAGAATTGCAGAGATGGCGTCGAGACATTATTGTGCTCCAGTCGCGGTGTGGCAATATCACATTTGTTGAAAGCCGACTCGTCTGGTAAACCCTGACTTTACGACGAGCTTCCCAGCGACCTCTTTAAGGGGAAGCATGGCAAGAGGCTTAGGCGCTGGTCCCTTTACTACCCGTGCTGCGTCGGCGACCTCAAATTCGGATTCGTGGCAGCTACATACCAGCCGTGAAGTGGTGTCGTTCCATTTATTGACATCGCATCCGGTATGGGTACAAACAGAGGAGTAAGCGACCACTCCGCCCGCAGCATGCTTGGCGGTCTTGCCCGTTAATTGATCCTGATCCAAGCGAACCAACATCACGTTATTGAGTCTCGAGCCGGAACGGATGATCGACGTGGTGGGCTCCATCGGCAGCGCAGCAGTCGGCATCGCATTTGGCTTAAGATCCCCTGCCTGGATCGGCTCTCCCCTTCGATCGCCGTGGGCGTATACCAGAAGATCCTCCACCTGGGGACGCGTCTTCTCAGGTGTCCGGGCGGCAACTGGCCTGGCAACAAACGGCAAACTTGCCAAGACGGCGAGGCCCGAGAACATCTTCAGTATCAGCCGCCGACCCTTGTTCAAAATGGGCGTAGTCATCAGGGTGTCAGATTGAGAATCGAAGGCCAATGGTACTGTCGATCGGCTCCAGATGCCATACCGGGGTCGGATGAATGGCTGTTTCGCAACAAATCAAGCTGTGCTACCGCTAGAGCGATGTCACGCTTCAGGGACCGTAGTAAGGGCGGCAGCGATCGGCATGCGTTCCCAGCGCAAGCACATCCATCTGGAGTGCCTAGAGGATATAGGAAACCGACAGTGAGTACGCATAGGTCGTTGTGAACTGCAGCTCATCGTTCAGATCACGCCATACGGGAATCCGACCGGAAAGCCTGGCGGCGAGGTCGTCTGTAAACCGATACTGAACTGCCGGTACGAAGTCGAGCCACTCTCCACCGGTGTTGGGAATATCCACACCATTCCGTTGGTCCCGGTCTGTTTTCCGGTACTTTAAAGCGCCATTGAATGCCCATCGAGATTCCAGGTGATGACTCGCGCCAAGCGTAAATGTGAACTCGTCACCAAATTCATAGCCTCTATCATTATCCGAGTTGCCACTGAAGCTTGTCCCGAAGTACACCTCGGTCCTACCCGACTGACTGAACGTGTGATTGCCGTGGGCCCAGAATATGAACGAGTCAGCACCGGTGGATGGCTGCATGTCTTCAGCAAGCACGATCTGGTTCACCTTCTCGTCATCCTCGCCTGTTGATATCTTGGCTCCAAGCCCAACGCTCAGACCATATCGAGAGTAAAGACCTGCATGCCAAGGGCTGTATTTTATCATCAGTATGCTATCACCGATGCCGGACGCCTTAACGCGCCTGTTGGCGCCAATCTGTCTCTCATGGGTGATCCTGGACGCCAAGGCAGACACGGACCAGTTCTGATTGATCCCATAGCTGACTTCCGCCACCAGAGATTGCGAACTCCGATCCCTACCCGTCTCATCGCGTACCGTTGAGCTTCCCTTGACCAACTTGTCGATCTCATGGGTCTCAAAGGTCGTGCTCAGATACCACGTTCCCTTCTCCGGGGCGGCTGACTCCATGGTGCCAAGCAATGGGACGCCGGCACAACTGCAGGTGGCCGCCAAGGCGCCGGGCGAAACGACGAGCGTAGCGAGAATGACGCAGTGCCCTACCTTCAGCATAGTCCTAGCCTACTCAAATACATGGATCTCCGCGTCCGGGAAGAAGGCCGCCCATGCGAACCAGAAGGCGGTATACGAACTGGTGTTGCTAAGCTGATCGGTCGCTCTTGTTCCAGAGATTGCATTACCGAATATATCCCACTCGTTATCTTCATTGTCGTGCATCGCGAGCGGCAATGCGCCACCAGGAATCGCAGAGAACTCGAGGACGGTACCATCGGCGAGTGTCCGCTTATAGATCGCTGCGACATTGTGCACAGAGCTGCTAACCACAACGATCGGCATGCCATCGAGGACTTCATTGAGTACTTCGATGTCAGCCGTGAACTCATTGATCACGTAGACCTTGTTGATACCGTTGTCATTGATGCCGATGACTCGCTCTTTGGGATGCAGTCGAGCATCAGAGGTATCTACGTCAAACAGAAGCCTTGTCGATGTGCGGTAATCACCGTATGGATAAGCGTTGTAGTCGCGCGTAAAACCGGTCGTTTCGCTGAGCACCAGTGAATCAGGATACATATCCTGCCAGGTCTGCCAGGTTGTCTCGATTACCTGCAATTTGGGGGGAAGGGTCGATATCCGTTCACCCGTTACGGCCTGTGCCATCATCTGTGACCAAAGGGTGTCTGTCGCCCGGTCAAACAGGATCAGGTTGGAATTGAACAGCAGCCCGGAGACACCGAAAGTCGGATTGGCAGCATTGCTGTCACCTTCCCAAAGCATTGCTGACCCCGTTAGCGGACAGTAGCTGAGAATAGCTGGTTCAGTGTCGAGGGTCAGATTAACTATTTCGTGCCAATTTAGAATCTCATGCGGTATTGCCATCACTTCGTCACCGGACTTGACGCCGACCACTAGCTCACGGCTGTCTATGGTGACGTCGCCGAGCGGCACAAACAGTGGATTGTCGATGGCAGGGATGCCATCTCGACCAGGTCCCCCATCGATGACTTGGCTCGGTGGTATCAGCCAATCAACGGTGTTTTCAGCGGGCGCCGTGGGGGCGGGATTGCCCCCGCCACCACCGCCGCCTCCGCCCCCGCCTCCTCCACCACAGGAGGCGATGCCGAGCGCGAATAGACACCCCATCACACGCGAGGCGATGCACTGGATGCACAGGGAACGCAGGTTCCTTAGTTGCATAGATATAGCTTCAAGAATTAATCCAATTGTCTTAATATACCTACAACTGATGCGGAAAATTTCAATAAACTGTGACGGCAAGTGAGACTCACTCTCAGGACATTCACAGCGTTGTCTGCCTTGCGCAACGTAGCTGCCATCCCCACTCATGTTCCTCACACTGGGCAGAGCATGCTTTGACACGTCGCGACAAACATGGTCTATTCACACTTGATCTCTGCTTTAGCGAGGCAGGTTAGACTCAGCCAACCACTGGGCACACGCTGCAAAGAGCGGTAGCCTTACCTTAGGAGAAAGCCATGAGTGACATCGGAACGACAGCAGACCAGGCAAAGTCAGAGGAGTTCGCCACCAAGATGGTCGGCGTACTCAACGATGCTGCGCTGGCCATAATGACGAGCGTTGGCCACCGCACCGGCTTGTTCGACACCATGGCAACGATGCAGTATGCCACCAGCCCGCAGATCGCCGCAGCGGCAGGCCTTAACGAACGGTACGTGCGCGAATGGCTGGGCGCCATGGTGACGGGCGGCGTGATACTGCACGACCCCAAGGAGAGCGGCTATCACCTGCCTGCTGAGCACGCACAGTCCCTCACGCGGGCAGCTGGCCCGGGCAATCTTGCCAATGCCATCCAATTCCTGCCGCTGATGGGAACCGTCGAAGATGGCATCATCGATAGCTTCCGCAATGGCGGCGGTGTGCCCTACTCCGAGTTCGGACGCTTCCACGAGATTATGGCCGAGCTCAGCGGCGAGACGGTCTGCGGTGCGCTGCTCGACGTGACGCTTCCCATGGTTGCCGGTTTGTTGGATCGACTCGAAACCGGTATCAGTGTGTTGGACGTTGGCTGTGGCAGCGGGCGGGCTTTGAACTTGATGGCGGCCAGATTTCCGAGCAGTCGCTTCACGGGCTACGACTTTTCAGAAGAAGCGGTGGCTAACGCAACGGCCGAGGTCGAGCGCCGGGGGATCGATAATATCTCGTTCCAGGTACAGGATGTTACGACCTTTCCGAACGACGCTCAGTTTGATTTCATCACGGCGTTCGACGCAATTCACGACCAGGCTAATCCAGCCGCCGTACTGGCCAATATATCCGCTGCCCTTGCAGATGGTGGTATCTTCCTCATGCAGGATATAGCAGGCTCGAGCCACCTGCAGGAAAATATGGAACACCCGTTTGCGCCGTTCCTGTACACGATTTCAACCATGCACTGCATGACTGTGTCGCTCGCGTTGGATGGTGAGGGGCTGGGTACCATGTGGGGAAAGGAGCTGGCCTGCCAGATGCTCTCCGACGCTGGATTCACCAGTGTGGATGTGGAGCAGATCGATGGCGACGTGTTCAACTACTACTACATAGCGCGGAAATGACATCGATAGCACGAAAATGAACCACCGGCAGTCATGACCCTCGCTACTGTCGGTGCATCGTGTCTGCTGGAGCGTTATCTACGCATACTCTCCCGACCAGATACGTTTTAGCTCGTCACTCGTTTGCAGCAGCTCATCGAGGGGCCCCGCAGCGTCGACCCTGCCGTCCTGCATGACGATGATGTGATCGGCATCGCGCAGGACGGCGGGCCGATGCGAGACAACCAGGCAGGTGTTGTCGCGGCTTTCGAACATGCGGCCCCACAGCTTACGCTCGGTGTCCACATCGAGGGCGCTGGAAAGATCGTCAAACACCAGGAATTCGGCATCCCGAACGAACATCCTGGCTGCGGCAGCCCGTTGGATCTGTCCGCCGGAAAGTTTAACTCCGCGTGGGCCCACCATCGTATTGAGACCGTTTTCGAGTAGCTCCTCGACCTCTTCCAGTGCCGCTCTGCGAAGCGCACTGGAAATGTCGACCTTATCCTCCGGCAAACCCATGAGGATGTTGTCCTTAAGGGTTTCACTATACAACTGCGGTACCTGAGGAACGTACGCGGACCGTGGCGGAACAAAGAACCTGTCAGGCGCCTCAATCAGTTCGTTATTCCATCTGATTGTTCCTGCCTGAGCAGGTAAGAGACCAAGGATCGCTCGCGACAGAGTCGACTTGCCGGAGCCTACTCTGCCAGTGACCACTACAAACGAGCCGCGCTTGATGCTGAGATCGACGTCCACGATGCCCTTGCCGTTTGACTCGAACCGACAGGTCAGACCGGACACCTCGAGTTGCTCGAAGTGATCCCGTGGTCGTTTATCGACTAGCGTTATCGTTGGGAATTCACCCCACAGATATGCGGGCCCACCTGCAACCAATTTCTCCGGGGGGTCGTCCCTGAGCATTTCTGTCATGCGCTGCATCGAAACATGGACCTGTTGCGCTCCGACGAGAAACGAACCCAGGGACGCCGGGATTCCCATAATCCAACCAAGGTAGTACTGGTACATGGCAAAGTCGCCGGCGGTGAAGGCGCCCGTTCTCATCTCCCGGCCAACTAACAGGAGCACCATGCCGAGACCGATCGTCGAGACGCCGCGGAAGATCGCCTCCATGATATTGCCGAAGAGAAGATCCTTGAGCCCCGCCTGACGACGCTTCTCGTTGAACTTGCTGAAGTGGTTGATCACCCTGTCTTCTGCGCCCGCAACCTGTACCGCCTGTACCGCCCCAAAAAACTCACCTATCGCGCCGGTCACGTCCCCGGTAGTTTCACGGCTGGCGCGGCGGTACTTCTGCACCCTTGCTGAAGCAACGTGTGCCACGATAACCACTACCAGAAGGGGCAGGAATACAATCAATGTCAGCATGACATCGACGGTCATGAGCAGCATCAAGGCTGCTATGCCGACAAGTAGACTCGAGACAACATGTTGGGAACTGTAGACGAAACCTGCGACTTGCTCCGTGTCGCCTCGAAACCGGCTTATCGCTTCGCCTGCAGAGTCAGGCAGGCCTTCGGCGCCGGGCCTGCTATATACACTGGACAGCATATTGCGCGTGAGCAGGGCGGTGAGCACCATGCGCAGACGGACATACCAGTAGTATCCGGCAAAGTAGGGAATGGCATGTAGCAGATGCAGCGTAAACAGGAACCCAACCAGCAAGAAGGTGAAATCAATGCGCTCAGTAGTCGAGGTGCCGACCGCAAAGGACAGTTTGCCAGAGACTGCGCTGACGGTCTCCGCGCCCTGTAGGATGTCGAAGACTCCTTTGGCGATCAATCCCGTCATCGCATCCGGGATCGACATCACAGGAAACACAAGCAGCAGTATCAGGTACGTTCCCTTGGCATGACCCGCCAGCCTAAATATCAGTCGCTTGCTGTTCAAGTCGTCTCCTCCGCGAACCCCATCTGCAGCAATCTGCTGAACCTGGACCCCTCATTCCGTTCCAGGTTCACGCGAGTTCCCATCTCCGCGATCAGCCCATCGTCCAGGATGATGATGTCATCCGCCCGCTTCACGGTCTCCAGTCGATGAGCGATGACGATGGCAGTCCGTTCGGCAAGCAACTCGTCCATGGCCCTCTCCATCAGCTCTTCGGTAGCCGGATCGAGCCTTGAGGATGCCTCGTCGAGGATGATCACGCCCGGCTTACTGAGAAAGACTCGAGTGAATGCCAATAGCTGCGCTTCACCTGCGGAAAGCCCCAGGTCGCTTGACCCAAGTTTGGTATTCAATCCGTCCGGCAGTGACTCGAACCAGTTCGTCAGGCCGAGCTGGCTGATCGCCTTCAGGATATCGTCGTCCGGTACAGTCGCATCAAAGAAGGTGAGATTATCGCGGACACTGGCTCGAAAAAGCTGCACATCCTGGGTGACCATGCCAATCCTTGCGCGCAAATTATCAACCGTGCACTCCGTGATCGGATGCCCCGCAATGCAGATCTGCCCCGATTGGGGATCGTAGAAGCGGAATAGCATACGGGCAATGGTTGTCTTTCCGCTTCCTGTTTTGCCGAGCAAGCCAAGGACCTTTCCCGGCTCGAGAGCAAACGACAGGTTCTTAAGCGTGTTATCGCCTTCGCCGTATGAAAAACCCACGTTTTGAAACTCTACGGATAGGGGGCCCATGGGAAGGTCGGGACCCTCACCATCGACTATCGCATTTACTGTGCCAAGCAACTCCTCGACCCGCTCAACGCTTGCGCGAAACTGCTGCAACGCCTGAACCTGTCCGGTGATGGTCATCAACGGGCCTTGCAGAAGCCGGATGTACTGGATGATCATGAATACCGTGCCGAGCGTAATCT
>CEQE01036753.1_pt1 | contig 26516 bp, 28 predicted proteins | sample 356201 | NCBI WGS metagenome assembly CEQE01 (sample SAMEA2619970, study PRJEB7988) | marine metagenome | biome: marine biome (ENVO:00000447); feature: mesopelagic zone (ENVO:00000213) & marine oxygen minimum zone (ENVO:01000065); material: "saline water (ENVO:00002010), including plankton...
AGTTGGCTGTGATCTCGTTCCCGGGTGAGTACGGCCAAGATGGTGCCACCGGTGCGAAGATCGCTGCTGAGGCTCTTGGCATCGAGATCGTCTACGACGGTGAGGGTGCTGTGATCCCGGGTGCGGATCAGACGCCTGTGATCACCGGGATCATGGAGTCTGGTGCGAACCTGGTGTGGGCGACTATCAACCCGTCGACGTTCGCTGAGATCTTCGGTGGTGCCGGTGCGCAGGGCTTTGCGGCCCAGTGGTCGGGGAACCTGCCTACCTACAACTACATGTTGTTGGCGACACCCCTGGCTCCCCTGTTGGATGCCTACTTCACGCAGTCTGGTTACACGTTGGCGTGGAACACCGGTGACACACCCGGTATGGCCGACATGGTCGCCGAGTTGCAGGCCCGTATACCCGACAAGCCCGTATCGGATGCGTACGCGGTTGGATGGACCGAGGCGATGGCCACCCATCAGATCCTCGAGACGGCCGCGGCGAACGGTGACCTGACCAGGGCTGGTGTGATAGCTGCTGCGAACTCCACGACTGTGGACTACGCCGGTCTGGCACCCAACCAGTCCTACGGTGGCGAGCCCAACGACTACGTGGTGCGTGAGTCGTACATGTTTGACATCCAGGCCGACCTGTTCGACGCGGCTGCAACCATTGCCGGTGGCGGGTCCACCGGTTCGGTGCTGCTCGGCGGCGGGCCGATCGTGTCAGACATCACCCTCGCACAGACCTACGAGAGCGCCTGCTTCGTCGCAGGATGACCCCCTGACCACAACCGACAACTGAAAACCGGGCGGGGCTTCGGCCCCGCCCGGTTTCGTTTTCAGCCGTTGACCCGCTGGACCACCCCACCTCCCCAGAGGGTCGGTTAGGGTCCCGGTCTGTTCATCCGCCAGCGGGGGAAGTCGTTGACTCAGAATCAGGGGACTGAGACAGACCAGACGGCCGACCCGCGGCGTGGCACCCACCGGGTCACCGACGAGCGCCCGTGGTGGGACACCTTCCCCTGGTGGGGGGCGATCATCGCTTCGATCCTCCTCTGGATGGCCTCTCAGATAGCCACCAACGAGGACTACGAACTTGCCTGGGATCGCATCGCCCCCGGCCTCCGCCTCACGGTCACGGCCACCCTCCAGGCCTTTGCCATCGCTCTGGTGCTCGGCCTGATAGCGGGCATCGGCCAACTCTCACGCAACGTGCTCCTGCGCAACATCGCCCGGACCTACGTGGAGTTCATAAGGGGCATCCCGATTCTGCCGCTCATCTTCACCGTCGCCCTGATCGTGGTACCCGAGACAACCGATCTGGTCAACAACCGCCTGAACGACTGGTTCGGTTGGGAGTTCAAGCTCTCCTTCCAGATGAGGGCCACCGTGACCCTGGCACTCATCTACGGCGCCTACATGGCTGAGATCTTCAGGGGTGGCATCCAGTCCATTCCTCCTGGCCAGACCGAGGCAGGCAGGTCTCTCGGGCTCACAAGACGCCAGACAATGAACTCGGTTGTACTACCCCAGGCGATGCGCGCGATCATCCCCCCGCTCGGAAACGACTTCATCGCCATCCTCAAGGACACCTCCCTTCTCTCGGTTCTGGGGGTCCTCGAGATCACCCAGAGAGGCCGGCAGTTCTCAGCCAGCACCTTCAAGTTCCGTGAGGGCTACTTCGTCGTCTCCTTCATCTACCTGGTCCTCACCCTCAGCCTCTCCATTCTCCTGGGAGTACTCGAGCGACGCATGACCCGCGACCGCAAGGGAGAACGCTGAGATGATCACGCTCAGCGGCCTCACCAAGACCTTCGACAGGACAATCCACGCCGTCCGTGACGTGGACCTTCACATCGACGAAGGAGAGGTGGTGGTGATCGTCGGACCAAGCGGATCCGGGAAGTCCACGATCCTGCGCTGCATCAACCTGCTTGAGATCCCGACTGGTGGGACCGTTCTCGTCGACGGCTTCGAGCTGACAGACACCGCCACCGACATTGACCATGTCCGCGCTGAGGTTGGCATGGTGTTCCAGCAGTTCAACCTGTTCCCCCACCTGACCGTCATGGAGAACATAACGCTGGCCCAGCGCAAGGTCCGTGGCCGCAGCAGGGCCGAGGCCCAGGACATGGCCGTACGTCAGCTCACCCGTGTCGGGATACCCGAGAAGGCAGACGCCTACCCACGTCAGCTGTCAGGTGGCCAGCAGCAGAGGGTCGCCATCGCCAGGTCGCTGGCAATGGAACCACGGGTGATGCTCTTCGACGAACCCACGTCAGCGCTCGACCCCGAAATGGTCAAGGAGGTCCTGGACGTAATGCTGGAGCTGGCCGCCGAGGGCATGACGATGGTCGTCGTAACCCACGAGATGGGCTTTGCCCGGGCTGCCGCAGACCACCTCGTCTTCATCGACGAGGGCGAGATCGTCGAATCCGGGCCACCCGAGGAGATCTTCTCGAACCCGACCCACGAACGCACCCGCGCCTTCTTCGACAAAATCCTCTACTGAGCCGCTCCTCCCCCTATCCTGACCGCCCCATGCTCCCAGCCCCTGCAGTCGAACTGACCGGAATCACCAAGCGGTTCCCGGGGGTGGTCGCCAACGACGATGTCCACATACGTGTGGCCGAGGGTGAGATCCACGCGGTTGTAGGAGAGAACGGGGCCGGCAAGTCGACCCTGATGAAGATCCTCTACGGAATGCTGGTTCCCGATGAGGGCCAGATGACCGTTGACGGTGACGAGGTGTCCTTTTCGTCACCTGGAGAGGCCATCGACCGTGGAATCGGCATGGTGCACCAGCACTTCATGCTCGCCGACAACCTCACCGTCCTCGAGAACGTGATCCTGGGTGCAGAACCGGTGAAGCGCGGGGCCATAGACCTCGAGGCGGCCAGGACCAGCCTCGAGGAACTGGGAGCCGCCTACGGCCTCGACATCCACCCGGACGACATGGTCGAGACCCTCGAGGTCGGGGAGCGGCAGCGGGTCGAGATCATCAAGGTGCTCTACCGGGGAGCGAAGATCCTGATCCTCGACGAGCCCACCGCCGTGCTGGTACCCCAGGAGGTCGAGGAGCTGTTCAGGAACCTCCGTGAACTCAAGGTACAGGGCCACACCATCATCTTCATCGACCACAAGCTCACCGAGGTCCTGGAGATCGCCGACACGATCACCGTTCTACGTGCCGGGCGCACGGTGACGACCGTCGATGCAGGGGACGTGACGGCCCAGGAGCTCGCTGAATTGATGATCGGGGGCGACCTGCCCTCTCCATCCACGGCCACCCACCAGATCGACGACCACGTGACCCTGTCGCTGGCGGGCGTGTCGGTGACCGACGACGATGAACGCGAGGCACTGAGCGACATAGACCTGACCCTCCACCGCGGTGAGATCCTCGGAGTGGCAGGCGTCGAAGGAAACGGCCAGGGCGAGCTGATCGAGGCGATACTCGGCCTACGGCCGACGGCTGGCGGATCCCTCACCTTCAACGGCGAGGACATCAGTGACTGGTCCGTCAGGAGACGCCGCGAATCGGGCATCGGCTACGTGCCCGAGGACCGCCACCGCAGGGGCCTGCTTTTGGACGCCCCTCTCTGGGAGAACGCAATGCTCGGCCACCAGACAGTCGAGCCGTTCGCCAGGGGTTCCCTGATCGACAGGTCGGGTGCCCGAGATGCAACCGAGGCGATCGTCAGCCAATTCGACGTGAGGACCCCGGGAATCGACACCACCGCCAGGGCCCTCTCAGGGGGAAACCAGCAGAAGCTTGTCATCGGTCGTGAGATCGCAGCCGACCCGCTGCTGCTCATTGCAGCCCACCCGACACGGGGAATCGACGTGGGCGCCCAGGCAGCTGTCTGGGAGGAACTCCGCCGAGTCCGTGCCGAGGGCCTTTCGCTCCTGCTGGTGTCGGCCGACCTCCATGAGCTGATCGGCCTTGCCGACCGCCTCGTCGTGATGCTGGGTGGGAGGATCGTCGCCGAGCTGGACCCGGCGGAAACCACCCCACGCCTGCTCGGAAGCCACATGACCGGTGCCGATGCCACGAACGGGGAGTCGTCATCATGACCGCCCGGCGGATAGTGATGGCCCTGGCAGCTCCGGTATCGGCGTTCGCCTTCTCGGTGCTGATCTCCTCCGCGGTGCTCATCGCGGTGGGCACCAACCCCATCGACGCCTGGGCCGAGATGCTCTCATTCGGAATGCGGCTGGAAACCCTCATAGAGACCAGCAACAGGGCCACACCGCTCTACCTCGCCGGAATAGCGGTGGCAGTGGGTTTTCGAATGAACCTGTTCAACATCGGTGTGGAGGGCCAGTACACGATTGCCGCCCTCCTTGCCGCCTCGGCCGGCGCAGCCGTGAGCCTGCCCGCAGCGCTGCACATCCTCCTGATCATCGCCGTGGCAATGATCGTCGGCTCTCTGTTCTCGGGTTTCGCCGGCTACCTCAAGGTCACCCGCGGCGTCCACGAGGTCATCTCAACGATCATGCTGAACGCCATCGCCTGGGCGATGGTGGGATACCTGATGAGGACATGGCTGGCCGACCCCGACGACACGACGCTCAACCTGAAGACCCGCGAGATCGCCGAATCCGGCCGCTTCCCGAACCTGAACGGGCTCCTCGAGGCCTTCACCCGCGACATCAAGGGCGGCCGTGAGCTGGGCGGCTTCATCCTCGTCGCGGTGGTGGTCGGCATCATCTTCCACCTGTACCTGACCCGCACCCGCTCCGGCTATGACCTGCGCATCACCGGCCTGAACCCGTTCGCTGCAGAGGCCTCCGGGGTCGACCCCAAGGCGACTGTAGTCAGGGCCATGCTCCTCTCCGGCGCCGTAGCCGGCCTGATCGGCCTGCCTGAGATACTGGGCGACGACTTCAAGTACGACCTCTCGTTCACCAAGGGCCTCGGCTTTGCGGGCATCGCCGTGGCCCTAATCGGGAGGAACCACCCGGCTGGAATCGCAGTCGGCGCCCTCCTCTTCGGGTGGCTCGACAGCGCCGCTCCCATTCTCGACGTTCGTGGTGATGCCCCCCGGGAGATTGTGTCCATCCTCCAGGGCGTCGTCGTCCTGTCGGCCGTGGTCGCCTACGAGGTGGTCAGCAGGGTGCGCCAGGCCCAGGAGGCCCGTGACACTGCAATCGCCACGGCGGCCCAGACCGATACGGGCTCCGATCAGCCCGAGGGGGAGGTCGGAGCATGAGCCCAGTACCGCTGAAGGAGTCACGCTCCCTGCGGTGGATGGTCGCCATCCTGGGGCTCGTGCTCGTCCTGTCAGTCACACAGGAGTTGGCACGACCGGAGACCACCGACCTCATCTCAGCCGGAACCGCTGGATCCACGCTGCGCAGGGCCGTCCCGATCCTCCTGGCGGGCCTGGGAGGCATCTGGGCCGAAAGGGCAGGCGTGGTCAACATCGGCCTCGAGGGCATGATGATCCTGGGAACCTGGTTCGGTGCGTGGGGTGCCCTCGAGTTCGGACCCTGGTGGGGAATAGCCATCGGAATAGCAGGCGGAGCCGCAGGCGGCCTGCTCCACGCGGTGGCGACGGTCGGCTTCGGCGTTGACCACATCATCTCCGGTGTGGCCATCAACATCCTGGCCCCCGGGATCACCAGGTTCCTCTCACGCGAGATCTTCGCCACCCAGACGGGTGGAGGCATCACCCAGTCACCGAGGGTGGAGAGCGTCGGACACTTCGACGTTCCGTTCGTGTCGGGAGGCCAGATCTTCGGCTGGGCAACCCCTGACATCTTCGGCTGGATCGACGACCGCGGGTGGTTCCTCGTCTCGGACCTGTTCGCAATTGCATCCGGGATCACGTCGAACATTTCGTGGGCGACCCTCCTGGCCATTGCGCTGGTGCCGGGAACGGTCTACATCCTGTGGCGCACGCCCTTCGGCCTGAGGGTGCGCTCCTGTGGTGAGCATCCTGTTGCCGCAGACAGCCTCGGGGTGAACGTGTACCGGATGAAGTACGCAGCAGTGGTCATCAGCGGTGGAATGGCCGGCTTCGGCGGTGCGTTCATAGCCATCGAACAGACCGGCATCTACCGCGAGGCCCAGACCCAGGGCCGGGGCTTCATCGGCCTGGCAACGGTCATCTTCGGCAACTGGCAGCCCCTCGGTGCCTTTCTCGGGTCGATTCTCTTCGGCTTCGCCGACGCACTCCAGCTGCGGGACCGCACCGCAGTCCACGCCCTTCTCCTCCTTACCGGTGTAGCGGTGGGCCTCATCGCACTGCGCGCACTCAAGCGCAGTCAGCCAGTCGGTGCCGGGGTGCTGATCCTGGTCTCGGCGTTGATGCTGTGGTGGTACTCGGCCACCGACAGCGTCATGGGCGAGCTTCCACCGGTCACACCCCACATAGCCACACTCCTCGTCCTGGTGTTCGCATCCAGCCGCCTGCGTATGCCTGCCGCCGACGGCATGCGCTACCGGAAGGGCCAGGAGTAGGCGCAGGTGTCGCTGTCGGTTGAACAGTCGGCATCGTGGAACAACGACGGCTACGTGGTGCTGCCGGGCTTTGTATCCACCGGCCAGATAGCGGCCCTCACGGATCGCATCAGCGAGCTGGTCGATGCCTTCGCCCGCTCCCCCGGCGAGGCAAACACCGTCTTTTCGACCACCGAGCGAACCCATGCCCAAGACGAGTACTTCCTGACCTCTGGTGGTGTCATCAGGCCCTTCTTCGAAGACGGGGCATTTGACGCAGGGGGGAACCTGCAGGTGCCAATGGACCGGGCCCTCAACAAGCTGGGCCACGCCATGCACGACCTGGACCCTGTCTTTGACCGGTTCTCCCGAACCCCTGAACTGGCCACGCTGGCAGCTGACCTGGGGTTCGTCGACCCTCTCCTCCTGCAGTCAATGGTGATCTTCAAGCCGCCCCACATCGGTGGCGAGGTGATCTGCCACTGCGACCACAGCTTCCTGTGGACCGAACCCCAGACAGTGGCTGGTTTCTGGTTCGCCCTTGACGATGCGACGGTCGACAACGGCTGCCTCTGGGTGACGCCGGGCGGCCACCGCCAACCGGCACGCACGCGCTTTCGAATCGACGGGGCAGGCACCACCACAGATGTGATCGATCCTGTGCCCTATGAGATGGACGGCCTCGTGCCTGTCGAGGTCGAGGCCGGGACCCTGATCGCCTTCTCAGGGCTGCTCCCCCACTGGAGTGCACCCAACACCTCTGACCGCTCCCGCCTTGCCTACACGCTCCACATGATCGACGGGACCGCCGACTACCTCGAGGACAACTGGCTGCAACGGGGCCCAGGTCTACCCCTGCGCGGTTTCGGCTGAAGCCAGACCGGTCGCCGGGGTTAGGCTGAGACATGCCGATCGACCTCGACACGATCCGTCGGGCACCCAAGGTGCTTCTCCACGACCACCTCGACGGTGGGCTGCGCCCTGCAACCGTCCTGGAGTTGGCCGAGCAGCAGGGCTACACAGACCTTCCCAGCACAGATGTCGATGACCTCGCCACCTGGTTCCGTCAGGGCGCCGCCCGCCGCGACCTGGGCCTCTACCTGGAGACCTTCGCCCAAACGGTCGGCGTCATGCAGACCGCCGCTGCCTGCCACCGTGTGGCCTCAGAATGCGCACAGGACCTTGCCGCCGACGGCTGTGTCTATGCCGAGGTCAGGTTCGCCCCGACCCTCCTCACGGCCGGGAACCTCGAGGTCGACGATGTGATCGAGGCCGTGCTGTCCGGCCTCGATGACGGGTCGGCCGGCACACCGCTGACCGTGCGGACCCTGATAACCGCCATGCGAACCGACACCGACTCTGTGAGCGTCGCCGAGGCAGCGGTCCGCTTCAGGGACCGTGGGGTTGTCGGCTTCGACATCGCGGGGCGTGAGGCCGGCTTCCCGCCGACCATGCACCTCGATGCGTTCCAGTACCTGCAACGGGAGAACTTCCACGTCACGATCCACGCAGGAGAGGCCTTCGGACTGGCCTCCATCTGGGAGGCGGTCCAGTTCTGTGGTGCCGAGAGGCTGGGCCATGGCGTGAGGATCATCGACGACATCGACCTGTCGGGAACTGAGGCTGCGCTGGGGCGTCTGGCGGCCTTTGTACGGGACCGACGGATCCCCCTTGAGCTCTGCCCGACCTCCAACGTCCATACCGGTGCCGTGGACAGCATCGCCGACCACCCGATAGGGATTCTGCGCGACCTCGGCTTCAGGGTCACGGTCAACACCGACAACCGCCTGATGAGCAACGTCTCCATGACATCAGAGATGTCAGACCTGAACGAGGCCTTCGGCTGGGAACTCGACGACTTCAGGTGGCTCACGATCAACGCAATGAAGAGCGCCTTCCTGCCCTTCGATGAACGTCTCGACATAATCAACCGGGTGATCAAACCCGGCTACGCGGCCATCTCCGGCTGAGGCCGCTTCAAGATGGCAACCCTCTCAGAGTCAGGGTCCCGCGGGGTCGTTGCCGCGGCCGGTGTAGCCGTCTCGGACTGGGCTGTGTCACCTGATCCGGCCGGTGCCGCCAGCGAGGCGGCTCGAATCGGATTCCCGGTTGCTGCCAAGCTCTGCGGTCCTCAAATCGCCCACAAGACCGAACGCGGCCTCGTACGCCTCGGCCTCTCCGGTGTCGCCGAGGTCGAGGCCGCAGGAGCCGAACTCCTGGCCGCTGCCGCACCTGAGGACGGCGACGTTGAACTTCTCGTGTCCACGATGGTCAGAGGTAACAGGGAGCTCATCGCGGGCCTCGTCAGGGACGAGAGCTTCGGGCCGTGCGTGATGCTTGGCATCGGCGGCGTGCTGGCCGAGGCGGTGGCCGACGTGGCGTTCAGGCTTGCCCCCCTGGACCGGAGCGATGCGTCCGACCTGATCGGCTCCCTCAGGACTCAGGCGCTCCTCGGGGCGTTCAGGGGAGAGCCGGCGGTGGATCGCGAGGCCCTCGCCGACACCCTCTGCGCTCTGGGTTCACTGGCCCATGACCAGACCATCGGATCAGTCGACCTGAACCCGCTGATCATCTCCGACGGCCGGCCCGTCGCCGTTGACGCCCTCGTGGAACTGGCGGATCGCACCTGATGTCTGTGGACCTCACCCCCCTGTTCGAGCCCCGTGGGGTAATCGTCGCCGGTGTCTCCAGCCATCCCGGGAAGTTCGGCTTCGTGGCACTCCACAACATCCTCACCTGTGGATTCGAGGGCCCTGTATTCGCCATCGGCCGCGAGGCCGGAACTGTCCTGAACCAGCCGGTGCTGGCCTCGGTCGACGACGTTCCAGCCGAAGCTGCGGACCTGCTGGTCATCTGCACACCGGTGTCGGCAAACGAACAGATTCTGGTGTCGGCCGCAGCCAGAGGTGTCAAGGCAGTGTTCGTGGCTGCCGGTGGATACTCCGAATCCGGACCCGAGGGGGTCGCCGCCGAAGTCCGTCTGGCCTCCCTGGCCGACGAACTCGGCCTGGTCCTTGCAGGCCCGAACGGACAGGGCGTGGTCTCGACCCCGGTCGACCTGTGCGCCCAGATTGTCGCTCCATGGCCGCCACGGGGACGCATCGGGGTGGCATCCCAGTCGGGCAATCTGGTTTCGGCATTCCTGAACATGGCTGAACAGACCGGCATCGGCGTCAGCCGGTCCGTCTCAGCCGGAAACGCCGCATCAACCGGCCTTGTCGACTACCTGGAATGGCTTGCAGACGACGACGAGACCGACGTTGCCCTCTGCTACATCGAGGGTCTGCCGGACGGACGTGACTTCTTCGAGCGGGTCCGACAGGTGAGCGCACAGATGCCGGTAGTCGTGATCAAGGGCGGAGCCACCTCGGGGGGCCAGCGGGCAGCGGCATCACACACGGGCTCTCTGGCCAGCGACGACCGAGTCTTCACCGGAATGGCCCGACAGGCCGGGCTGCTGCGCGCACCGACCATCGAGACAGCCTTCGATGCCGCTGCCACGTTTGCGACCCAGCCCCTGCCGCAGGGCGACAACGTGGTGGTACTTACAACAGCCGGAGGATGGGGCGTAATTGCTGCAGACGCAGTCACAGCCCACCCCGATCTGACCCTTGCCACCCTGTCCGACAACCTGTTCGACTCGATGGACGAGATGCTCCCCCCTCGCTGGAGCCGCAACAACCCGGTCGACCTGGCCGGTGGAGAGACACGCGAGACCATCCCCGACCTCCTGCATCTCGTGGCAGGCCACCCCGACGTCGACGCGATCATCCAGTTGGGCCTGGGAATACAGGGGAACACCGCTGCCCTGACGAGACACGGTCCCTTCTACCCCGACCACGGTCTGGAACGGATCGTGGACTTCCACGACCGCCAGGAACACCTGTATGCCACGGCCGCCGCCGAGGCCTCGGCTGCCAACTCCAAGCCGATTCTCGTCGCCTCCGAACTGGCGACCGCCAGGCCAGACAACCCTCTCGTCACAGCCGTTCGTGGCTCAGGGCGACTCTGCTACAACTCGGCCGACCGGGCTGTGGCCGCGCTCGGCCACGTGGTCCGCTATGCAGCCTGGCGCAGGGCACGTACCTGAGCGCTCAACGACGTACCGACCGGAGGGTCGCAGCCAGGTTCCCCCGCCTACCCACCTCCACGTCATCCAGGCCCAGGAATGCGGCCAACCGCTCCAACTCTGCAGACAACTCTGTGGCCACGTGCACCTGATCGACACCGTCCTCCGCGTACACCCCGCGTGCCCTCAACACGCCCTCTGCGCGATCAGCCTTCAGGTCCACCCTGCCAACGAGATCCTGGCCGAGCAGGAACGGCAGGACGTAGTAGCCGAACTCCCGCTTGTGGGCTGGAACGTATATCTCAATCCGGTAGCGGAACCCGAACAGCCTCTCCGCCCTCGGGCGGCACCAGACAACAGGGTCGAACGGCGAGAGCAGGGCCCTGGCCGCAACCTTCCTGGGACGTGTAGCCCCAGGGTGCAGGAAGGCCGGCTCCTTCCAGCCCTCAACCTGCACGGAGGCGAGGCGCCCCTCCTCAACCAGTTCCGCCAACCTGGGGCGGGCCTCCATCAGCCCGATCCGGAAGTGGTCAGCCAGGTCCCCGGCCGTTCCGATCCCCTGACAGCGACCAGCAACCTCCAGCAGGTCACGTTGTGCCGCCTCGTCAGATGGAGTTGGCTCTGCAAGGACCGCTGCAGGGACGACCCCGGTGAACGGCTCATAGGTACGTTCGAAGTTGCCCACCCGTCGACTGCCGACCATGCCGATCCGGAAGAGCCAGTCCACCGCACGCTTGCCGTCCGAGCGTCCGTTCCACCAGTCTCCTGAACGTGGCCGTGGATCGCTCAGGTCCGATGCCCTGACAGGACCGCGTTCCTCAACCTCGGCCAGCACCGCGCCCACGTAGGCCGCGTGCCCGGTGGCCATGGCGTGCAGGCCCGACCAGGTTTCTCCCTCGGCGGCACGCCTCCTACGCCAGCGCAGTACGGGTTCCATCTCCACGGGAAGGATGGAGGCCTCGTGTGCCCATGTCTCGAACATCTCGCCCGAGTTCCAGAGCCAGTCGTCGAGGTGGCCCCTGTCGTAGACACCCAGCCGGCTGTAGACGGGCAGGTAGTGCGAGCGGCAGACCACCTGAACCGAATCCAGTTGCAAGAGGGCGAGGCGGCCCAGCACCCGCCGGAAGTGGCGAACGTCGACCTGCCCCGAGGGCGGCAGATCACAAAAGCCCTGGGCGGCCAGGGCAATCCTCGCTGCAGCTTCCCGTTTCACCAGTCTGGTCTCCACACGTCGCATGGGTCGAGAGTCTGCCCTACGGGCTGCGGATTCCCGGCCGCCGACCCCGGCAGGCCGCACTGGATAGCCTGAGACCCTCATGTTGGACCATGTCTTCTCCGATGCCATCGGCTCCCTCCGGGAGGCGCTCGAGTCTGCACGCCTCGAACGCCAGACCCTCGAGGAGAGGTTGCAGACCGATGTGCTCCTGGGTGATCTGACCTGGGTCACCTCCTACGCAATGCCCGGAGAGGGCGACCCGCCCCGCGTGCGGTGTGACCTGACGTTGGAGTGGCCCACATGGTCACAGACCTCGTATCGCAACTGGTACCTCGAGGGCGAGGTCGCCGAACCGCCCGAGATAACCGTTGAGATCGTGCTCCGCCTTCAACAACTGGCATCGGCGCCAACCGCCGCCGATGTAGTTGCCTCGCTCCCGATGAAGCCGCCGTTCCTCGGTGACCTGCAGTTGGAGAGGTCGGGCACCACGGTCGAGACCATCTACGACGAGGTGGACAAGCCCGCCTGGGCCCTGGACCTGACCTTTGAGGGCACCTACGAACTCGACGATGCGACCCTCGAGGACGGCGCTGCGATGGACGACCACTTCGCCGGCCTGGGTGGCTGGATCGCAGGCGCCCTTGTGCGTCTCGGTGACCTCAGGTTCGACCATGCCGAAACGGGCGGCCCTCCGGAGAAGCCGGACACCTGAGACACCCGAGCGATCAGACGCCGTCTGAGATGCCACCCTCGAACGGCAACAGGTCGTCGAACCGGGTTGGCCTGTCCTCAGCCTTTGCGCCGAAGGCCTCGAGCATGTCCGTTGGCTGAAACATGCCGGCCTGCCATGTGGCGATGTGATCCAGAGAGTCCGCGGTGGAGTGGTCCCTCGCATAGGTGATCATCTCCTTGGATCCCCATACCGCCAGCGGCGACCGCGCAGCGATCTCGGTGGCAACGTCTTGAACGCCGTCAAGGAGAGCCTCGTGGTCGGCGAACACCTCGTTGACGAGACCCACCGCTTTGGCCTCGACTGCGGGCATGCGACGGCCCGTGTAGGCCAACTCGCGGCAGACTCCCTCAGGAATCAGCTTCGGCAGTCGCTGCAGGGTGCCCACGTCGGCAGTCATCCCGATGTTGATCTCCTGAATGCAGAAGAAGGCGTCCTCGGTTGCGTACCTCATGTCACATGCCGTCACCATGTCGACCGCTCCACCTATACAGCCCCCCTGGATGGCGGCCAACACCGGCATCCGGGCCTTCTCAAGGGCCGTGAAGGTCTCCTGGAGGTGCAGGACGTTTGAGCGCAGGTTCGCCCTGAGCCGCCCCTTCTCACCAGTGTCGACACCGTTGCCCTGACCGAAGACAGCCAGGTCCATTCCGGCGCTGAAGTGACGGCCCGTTGATGCCAGCACGACCACGCGCGCCTCTCCGGTGGCGTCTATCTGGCGCACGAGACGGGGCAGCTCGCCCCAGAAGGCAGGCGTCATGGTGTTCAGGCTGTCGGGACGGTTCAACGTGATGGTTGCGACGCCGTCCGAGACAACGGTGTCGAAACACGTGTAGGTGTCGCTCATGGTCGGTGACGCTATCTGGACCATGGATGCAGTTTCGATGCGGGCGGTCCCGACCGGTGTCACCTCAGGAGGGTCCGGGCCACCTCGACCAGGTCTGCCTCGGGACGGGCGCCCATGTGGCTGATGATCTCAGCGGCGGCGATGCTGCCGAGACGTGCCGCGTGGTCCAGTGACGCCCCCCGGCTGAGCCCGAACAGGACCCCCGAGGCGTAGAGATCTCCAGCACCGGTGGTGTCGACCACGGCATCCAGCTCATCGGCCTCGACGTGCACACGGTCGTTGCCGGCTACGACGATGGAGCCCCGTGGACCCATGGTCACGAACGCCAACTCCACCTGTTCCGAGACAGCAGCGGCTGCGGCCTCGAGCGTGTCGACACCGTAGAGGGAACACAGTTCGCTGGCGTTGCCGAATAGGACATCCACCTTGTCAGCCATCAACTCGAGCCATTCATCACGGTGGCGGTCGACGCAGAAGCCGTCGGAGAGCGTAAGCGAGACAGTCCTGCCAGCAGCCCGCGAGATGTCCATGGCGTACCGGATGGCCTCCTTGGCCTCCTCTCTGTCCCAGAGGTAGCCCTCGCAGTAGAGGTGCGAGGCCGAGGCGACCAGGTCCACGTCGATCGAGTCGGTTCCCAGGTGGGCCGACACACCGAGGTATGTGTTCATGGTTCGCTGGGCGTCAGCTGTGACCTGGATGAGGCAGCGGGCGGTCGCATGGCCATCGGTGGCACTGGCCCCCGGAACGTCGAAGCCGACGCCCACGGCCCGCAGGTCGTTCCTGAACACCTCGCCCAGCTCATCGTCTCCGACCTTGCCTATGTAGGCGGCACGACCGCCGAAGGCGGCAACCCCGACAACGGTGTTCGCAGCCGATCCGCCAGAGGCCTCGACCCCCGACGGCATCACCCCGTGGAGAAAGTCCGCACGGTCTGCATCGATGAGGGTCATCGCACCCTTGGTGAGACCGTGCTCGTCGATGAAGGCGTCCTCCACCGACGCGAGGACATCGACGATCGCGTTCCCCACTCCAACCACGTCGACGGTGTGATCTCCGCTCGCCACCTGCTCGCCTGTCATGCTCACCAATCCGATCGACGGACCAACATTCTGCCCCGGCGGAGGCCCCGTAACCGACCCCAACAGGAGGCCCCCTATACGCTCGGACGACCATGTCCAACCACCGCCTCCCACGTGACGTTCTCCCCCGCCGCTACGACCTCGAGATGAGACCCGACCTGGAGGCCGGCACCTTCTCAGGCTCGGTCTCCATCCGTGTCGAGGTGAAGGAGGAGTCCTCAGGAGTCGTCCTCAACTCTGTGGGCCTGTCGGTGAGCAGGGCGACCATCACCGACGCGACCGGTTCCCGGGACATGGACATCGTTGTCGACGTCGACGTCGACGTCGACAACGAACGCATCACCCTCGTTCCAGAGGGGGGAACCCACAGCGGGGATGCCATCCTCGACCTGGACTTCACCGGTGCCCTCGACGACCGCCTGAGGGGTTTCTACCACAGCACCCTGACGAACCCCGACGGCACCACCGACTCCATTGCCACCACGCAGTTCCAGTCGACCGACGCCCGGCGGGCCTTCCCGTGCTTTGACGAACCCGACATGAAGGCCACCTTCGCCGTGTCCCTGGTGGCTCCAGAGAACCTGCTGGCTATCTCCAACGGAGCAGAGCTGTCCCGGACCCCCCTCGGCAACGGAACAGACCTGGTGGTGTTCGAAGAGACGATCCCTCTCTCCACCTACCTCGTTGCCTTCGTCGTGGGGCCACTTGAGGCCACCGACCCTGTCGACGTCGACGGAACACCGGTGAGGGTGATCCACCCACCCGGAAGGGGCCACCTGGCCAGGTTCGCCCTGGAGGTGGCCGCGCACTCGCTCCGGTGGTTCCGGGAGTGGTACGACATCGACGTTCCCGGCGGCAAGGTCGACCTGGTGGCACTCCCCGACTTCGCGTTCGGGGCGATGGAGAACCTGGGCTGCATCACGTTTCGCGAAATCCTCCTGCTGGTGGACCCCGGTACGGCCACGCAGGCCGAACTGGAGAGGGTCGCTGCGGTGCTCAGCCACGAGCTGGCCCACCTCTGGTTCGGCGACCTGGTCACCATGGAGTGGTGGAACGGCATCTGGCTGAACGAGGCCTTCGCCACGTTCATGGAGATGAAGGCCGTCGAGTCCTACCGGCCCGACTGGGATGTTTGGACCGGGTTCGGCTCGGCTCGGTCGGCTGCCCTGGACGTGGACTCCCTGGCCTCGACCCGTCCGATCGAGTATCCGGTGGTGACCCCTGCTGACGCCGAGGGAATGTTCGACCTCCTCACCTACGAGAAGGGTGCGGCGGTGGTGAGGATGCTCGAGCAGTACCTGGGTGAAGAGGCCTTCAGGGACGGCGTGAGGCACTACCTGAAGGCCCACCTGTACGGGAACACCCGCAACGAGGACCTCTGGGACGCCCTGGAGGAGACCACCGGCGAACCCGTCCGCTCCCTCATGGATGGCTGGATCTTCACAGGTGGGCACCCGCTCCTGAAGGGCTTCGTCGAGGGTCGTGAGCTGACCCTCACGCAGCAGCCGTTCCGCTACGACGGCGTCGACGATGGAACCCGGTGGACGATTCCCGTGCATGTCCGCACGAACAACGGCCGTCAACGCGTGCTCCTGCCATCGGCGGGCGAGGTCACGCTTGAGTTGGAGGGCGACCTCGAGACGCTCAACGCCGACGCCTCGGGTTTCTACCGCTCGGACCCCCCGGCAACCTGTGATCCGGGCCTGTTGTCAGCGGCTGAACGCACAGCGGTGGTTGACGACACCTGGGCCCTGGTGCTGGCCGGTGCCACGGACCATCACCGGTTCCACGCCACAGCAGCCAGGTTTACCGACGACCGGGACCTGGGGGTCTGGCAGGCGATCGTCCGCGCGCTCTCCACTATCGACCTGGTGGCGCCGACACTCCACATGGAGTCAGCGGATGCGGCCGGCCTCCTCCTGACGGCTCAACTCGCCAACCTGGGATGGACACCGGGAGTCGATGACGACGACAGGACACGGCAACTCCGCGGCCTCGTCCTGTCGGCTGCCGGCACGCTCGCCGACGACCCCCTGGTGGTTGCCGAGGCCCGGTCACGCTGGCTCGACAAGCGGCCCGACGACCCGGCAGTTGCCGCGGCCGTCGTCGCTGTGGTGGCCGCCCACGGAGGCGAGGCGGCCTTCGACGAGTGCCGACATCGCTTCCTCACAGCCGACAACGCCCAGGATGAACAGCGTCACCTCTTCGCACTTGCAGGCTTTCCGGGCCACAAACAGGTTGAGGAACTACTCGAGATGGTTCTGACCGGTGGTGTCCGCAGCCAGGATGCTCCGTTCCTGATCAGACAGGCGCTGCACCACCGCCACCACAGGGGTCTCGTGTGGCAGGTGCTCACCGACAACTGGGGCGACCTGACCACGAGGCTTCCGTCGAACAGCATCGCCCGGATGCTCGAAGGGGTGAGGGCCCTGGTTGACCCTGACCTCAGCCCCGGTGTCGACGCCTTCCTTGACGGGCACCCCGTCCCCCAGGGGGCGTTGATGGTCGCCCAGCACCGTGAACGCCGCCTGGTGAACGTTGAGCTGGCCCGGCGCCTGTCGGCGGGTTGATCGACAAGCACACGGTCACCGGCAGCGGCGCACTGCTCCTCCATGCCGCCGTCAGGCGGCCAGGCCCTTTGCCCGGATTATCAGGTCCTCGAGGCGACGGCGGTCAGGCATGCCCACCAGCCTGTCCACCTCGTTTCCCTTCAGGTCGCAGAGCATGATCGTCGGGATGCTCATGATTCCCAGCGCCGGAGCGACGGTGCGGCTCTCATCCACGTTCAGGCGGGCGAAGTGGAGCCGCTCGTCGGCGTTGGCGTGGGCAAGCTCGTCGAACAGGGGGTGCAGGGCCTTGCAGGGTCCACACCACGGTGCCCAGAAGTCCACGATCGTGGCGTGCCCGTCCAGCGAGTCGAAGAAGTCGCCGCCTGTCAGGTCGGTGACCGGCGCCGGACCGACGTGCTCCCCACTGTCTGCGGCCACGGCATCAGAGCGGCTACCTGGCCTGAATCTGGAAAACACTGACGCTCCTTCTCTCCGACACCGTCAGGCGCCTGTCATGACGACTCCGGCGGGCTCCAGAGCCTTCCGGCGAACATCTCGTCGACGGGGGTGTCGAACACGTGGTTCGACCAGTTACTGATGGTCTTCATGGCAATCGCCAGTATCAACTCGGGAACCTGCCTGTCGGTGTAGCCGGCGGCCGTGAAGGCAGCCACGTCATCCTCGGTGGGGTGGCCCTGTGAGGTGAGCATTGTCCTTGTGAAGTCCGCCAGGGCAGCGAGGTGCTCATCGGGAACCGGCTCATCGGCCCTGATGGCATCGACGACGTCAGTCGGGGCCTTGGACACCCGGTCGGCGAGGAAGCTGTGGGCGGCCATGCAGTAGTGGCACTCGAAGTGACGGCTGGCAGTCAGGAACATGACGTCCAGTTCCACAGCCGAGAAACCCGAGCCGTGCCGCAGGGCTGCCATGCCGTCCAGATAGGTGCCCAGGAGGCCCGGCGAATTGGCGAGGTGCCCGTACATGTCGGGGACACGTCCCGTTGCCGCCTTGACCTTCGCCAGGCGCTCACCGGCATCGGGTTCAGCGTCCTCGGCCGTACGGGAGGGAAGTGGGCTCGTGTAGACAGGCATCGTACTTCTCCATCTGGATTGTTCGCCCGGGTGGTACTCCCAGTTGGTGAGATACGTGAAAGGACAACCCGCCAGATGGCGTGATCATTCCATCATGGTTGCCTCCCGCGACCTGTCTACCCAGCCTGAAGCCGCCTGCGTCGGATCATCCGGGATCCAGACGGAACGATCCCGCAGCATCGACCAGCACGGCGACCAGTCTGTGGGTACGACCGTTGGGTTCCGTGGCCGTACAGGCGAACTCCTGACCGGCACGCGAGACCCGCAGGGCCGGCTCGCATGTCACCTCGTTGTCAACGCCAAGGTCGCTGTCAAGTCGCTCCTCGGCGTCGGAGGCGACCTCGTCGGCCATGACCAGTTCCACCGGAGACTCGACATGCACCCGGCCGTCTGCACCCGGCCTCGAGACGATCAGCGGTACCGACAGCCCGGCGATGGACGCCGTGCAGGGGACCGGTCCAAGGCCGGGCGAAGCGAGTAGCGGACAGGCAACGTCGGTCACCAATTCCGGGTTGTCCGGCAGCAGAACCAACGGCACGGCCCTTTCGACAGTCCCCACATCGAGTTCGGGCGGCTCCGACCCGCCACAGGCTGAAACCATCACCACGGCCGCCAACAGGGTAACGACGCAGCGGATCAGGTCTGATCCCGGGCGAACTCGAGGGCCTCGCTCCACGATGCGCCACGTTCCAGCAGTCCCCTGTACTGCATCACCTGACGGGGGCGGTTCATCCCGAACACGGCCGTCAGGCGACCATCCCTGCCGTAGATGGCGGTGAAGCGTCGCTCCTCGAATGAGCCGTCCACAACGCTCACCTCGTCGTCGGCGCGCGGTCGACCGGCCATCTGCACCTTCCTGTCGTACTGGTCGCTCCAGAACCACGGCACGGGTGAAAACGGCTCGGCCTCCTCGTCGGACAACATCAGCCTGCGGGCAGCGTGAGCACCCTGCTCGACGGCATTGTCCCAGTGTTCCACCCTCATGACCTCGCCGTAGCGCGGGTTGGGCCAGCGGGCCACGTCGCCGGCAGCGGTCACGTCCGGTGCCGCAAGGCAGGTCTCATCACACAGCACCCCATCGTCGACGGTCAGGCCTGATCCCTGCAACCATTCGGTGTTGGGGACGACTCCGATTCCTACCACGACGAGGTCGGCCTCGACGACGGCTCCGTCGGAGAGACGGACCGACTCAACCCGATCGGTTCCGCAGACCTCATCGACGCCCACACCGCAGCGCAGGTCCATGCCGTTGTCGACGTGAACCCCGGCGACGACGTCTCCGACCGTGTCGCCGAGCACCCGGCCCATCGGAACCGGTAGCGCCTCGACCAATGTCACCGGAAGGCCATAGCCGAGTGCCGTGGCTGCCACCTCGGCTCCGATGAATCCCGCTCCCACGACCACGACCCTCCGGGATCCGCTCCGGAGAGCGTCCCGGATGGCGATGCCGTCATCAAGGGTGCGAAGCGTATGGACGCCAGCGATGCCCTCGGTGCCGGGGAGGGTCCGACACCGTGCACCCGTGGCAATCAGGAGGCCGTCGTACCCCTCAGCAACCCCCTCGATGTCGACGGTATGCGCAGGCACGTCCAGGGCCGTGGCCCGCTGCCCCAGGCGCAGGTCCAGGTCGAGGCCCGCCATGCGCTCAGGCTGGCTGAGGGAGATCCGGTCGACATCCCAGTCCCCCGCAAGGAGCTGCTTGGAGAGGGGTGGCCTGTCGTATGGCACATGGGGTTCGTCGCCAATGAGGGTGAGCCGGCCCTCGAAGCCGTCGCGACGGAGGGTCTCCGCGGCCCGCAGGCCGGCAAGTGAGGCCCCGACGATCGTCACCGAGTCTCGTACCGGCATTTCGTTGGCCGCTCGTTCCCCTGGCCGGTGCGACTACGTGGCCGGGTCAGTCCTCGACCCTGATCGCCTGCTTGGGACACCGCTGGGCCGCTTCGTCCATCACCGCCCGACGGTCCTCTCCCGGTGTCTCGTTGAGAACATAGAGGAAGTCGTCGTCACGCACCTCGAACACGTCGGGCGCAATCTGCATGCAGATGGCGTTGCTCTCACACAGGTCGTAGTCGACGACGATGCGCATTGTCTGCTCCTGTCTGGGCGGTTCCTAGAAGTCGATCACCTGGCGGATCACGTCGGCGTCACCCATCGCACCGAGGGCCTCGTTCACCTCGTCCAGTCTGATCCGACGGGAGATCATGCCATCAAGGTCCAGCTGGCCAGACCTGTAGAGGCGCAGGAACCTGTTGAAGTCGGTCCTCACATCGGCCCCCCCGTACATGGAGCCGATCAGGTTCTTCTCGGAGAAGAACATCTCGAAGGCCGAGAGCTCGAAGGTCTCCTCAGCCCGGCCGACGCCGACGATGCAGCAGGTGCCGCCACGACGGGTCAGGTCGAACGCCTGTCTCATCGTGGTGGGCATGCCGATGCATTCGAGCGTGTAGTCAAAGCCCTCTCCCCCGGTCACCTCCGCCATTGCACCGGGAAGGTCATCGGGAAGGACACCGTGGGTGGCACCAAAGGCCTTTGCCCTGTTCAGCTTGCCCTCGTGCAGGTCCACGGCGACGATCTCGGCGGCACCGGCGATTCGGGCACCCTGGATCGCTGCGACACCGACACCGCCGGCACCTATGACCAGCACCGACGAGCCGGGTGTCACCTTGGCCGTGTTGATCGCCGCACCTACACCCGTGGTAACCCCGCAGCCGACGAGGGCTGCAACGTCGAGTGGGATGTCCTTGTCGATGCCTACAACCGCTATGCCGGGAACGATGGTCTCCTCGGCGAAGGTCCCGCACCCTGTCATCGCCCCGACGACCTCGTCGCCCCGACGGAACTGCGGCGAGGCGCTCATGGCGAAGAAGCCGTTGAGACACAGGTTCGGCTGGCCGCGCCCCGTGCAGTACGCACAGGTTCCACATGGTGGCGAGAAGGCGATGATCACATGGTCACCGGGGGCCACGTGCGTCACGCCGTCTCCGACATCCTGCACCACGCCAGAGCCCTCATGGCCCAGCACGCACGGTGGAGGCTGGGGAATGGTGCCGTTCATGGCCGAGAGGTCCGAATGGCAGACGCCGCTGTGGGCGATCTTCACCCTCACGTCACCGGGAGCAATGTCGCGCAGGGTGACGTCGTCTCGGAGCACCAGTTGATCTGTCGGTGCCGTCTCCATGATTGCTGCGAGCATTGACTTCCCCTGTCTGCTGGGTGGATCGGCCGACCCCAGATCGTCCGGTGTTTCTGCCCGGACCGTAGTGGACGCTCCCATTCCAGGAGAAGGCGGCCCGGTACTGTTTCGCCGCCCACTACGTTCACCTCATGGACCTCAAGACCGTGCTCTATGACCATGTCGGCTCCACAGCGGTGATCACCCTCTCGAGGCCGGCCCGCCACAATGCCTGGACGGGTCGGATGCACACGGAGTACCGCTGGGCCCTCCAACAGGCCGAGAGTGACCCCGATGTCAAGGTCATCGTCGTCACCGGTGATCCCGCTGGTGGTGCGTTCTGTGTCGGTGCCGACTCCCGGGCCCTTGAGGGCCACGTAGCCGAGGGAGGGTATGTTTCCGGCACCGACGACGACATCTCCACCCCCGGATTCGGTGTGAACCCGGCATTCGACGCCGACTTCGCCTACCACTTCGGCCTGACGAAGCCGGTTGTGGCTGCCATCAACGGGGCTACCGCCGGCGTGGGCCTGGCCCTTGCCTGTTTCGCCGACCTGCGGTTCGCCGCTGTCGGCTCGAAGTTGACCGCTGTCCACGGCAAGTTGGGCCTGCCGGCGGAGTTCGGCCTGTCATGGCTGCTGCCACGGCTCATCGGACTTGGACGAGCCAACGACCTGCTTCTCACCAGCCGGGTGGTCATGGCCGAGGAGGCTCTCGAGATGGGGTTGGTGAACGGGTTGGCTCCGGCCGATGACCTGCTCGCCCACGTGTACGCCTGGATCGACGAGTTTCTCGGGCCGGTTGCCCGCACCAGCCTGGCTGCAACCCGTCGACAGGTGTACACGGATCTTCACGGCGATGCCGCCGGATCGGTGAACGATGCCCGACGCCTCCTTGACGTCCACATGGCGGGATCCGAGTTCGCCGAGGGTGTCGCAGCGCTCAACGAGGGGCGACCGCCGGAGTTTCCGTAGCAGGCCGGACACCACCGCAGAGTTCGAAGCAGTGCCCGCCGCAACAACGGAGGCCCGGCCTGTTCAGGCTCCCAGGAACTCGTAGAGCTTCTCTCTGGGCCTTCCTACGCAGGCCTCAAGTGGACGATCTGAGTTCAGGTCTCCGCGGACAAGGACCGGTCTCTGCATCAGCGCCTTGCGCCTGGCCAGCAGTTCAACGACGGCATCGGCGTTGCCGACGTAGTCATCGGCGACCAACTCCAACTTCTTGAACTGCGAGTCCTTGCGAACCAGGTCCTCGACGGGGCCATCCAGGCCGGCGACGACGCGGCGCAGGAGCGACTCGTCGGGAGGCTGCTTCATGTAGAGGACCACGTCCACGTCAACGCCCAACTCCTCGGCGACCACCAAGGCCTTCGTGGACGAGTTTCAATGCGGGTTGTGGAAGACGGTCACGCCTGCCATCGGGTTCTCCTGTCTGGTGGTCGGTCCCTCTCAGACCGTACCCGTCACTGGTGACTGCACCGGGGGATTGACGTGCGTCCGGTCAGGCGGCGCGCTCAGACGGCGTCGCCGTCGCGCTCCCCGGTACGGATCCGGACGAGGTTCCCGACATCGGTCACCCAGACCTTGCCGTCACCGATCTTCTCGGTGCGGGCGGCGGAGACGATGCCCTCGACCACCCCGGCCACGTCGTCGTCACCCACCACGACCTCGACACGGGTCTTGGGGGTGAACAGCACCTTGTACTCGGTGCCCCGGTAGGTCTCGCTGTGGCCACCCTGACGGCCAAAGCCCTGCACCTCGCTGACGGTCATGCCCTGCACCCCGAGTGCAGCAAGGGCGTCTTTCACCTCGTCCAACTTGAATGGCTTGATTACCGCTGTGACCAGCTTCATGTGTGGGATCTCCATTTCGTGTGTTGTTCCCACCGGTGGTGGGCCTGATGTTGCAGTTCAACTGATACAACAGTCGTATGTATCACTCCAGAATGCAAGTATCAGGTCCCGATAAGCCAATCTGTGTACTATGTATTGCTACAATAGCCACACATGCAGTCTCCGACCGTCGTCCACCTGCCCGCACCCGCAGGGCGCACCAGACAGATGGTCCTGCGCCTCGACGCCGACGCCGCCATCCCCCTCTTCGAACAGCTCAGGGCCCAGCTCTCGGTGATGGTCGCAGTCGGCCGGCTGGAACCGGGTAGCCGCCTGCCGACCGTCCGCCACATGGCCACACAGCTGGACCTCGCACCGGGCACGATCGCCCGCACCTACCGCGAACTCGAGCGTGACGGAGTTCTCGAGGGTCGCGGCCGCAGAGGAACCTTCGTCGTCGACGAGCCGGCCCACTCCGAACCCGTCCAGGAACGCCGGGAACGTACCCGGACGGCCGCACAGAGATTCGCCTTCGAGTTACGGCAACTGGGGGTGGGTCCGGATACCGCCAGAGAGGCACTCAACGAGGCTTTCCGTGAACTCGAGGACTCCGAACTGGGCACCGGCGCCTGACAGACCTGCGCTCAGGTAGCCACCCTGATAGTTCCCACCACGGTCCCGGCAACATTGCGAACAGGGTCGTCGTGACCCTCGTTCATCCTTCCCAACGTGCCCAGGATCCACTCCATCGCCATGCCCGACGCGCGACCGGCACCGTCCCTGGCCTTCAGGGCGATGCCCAGACCGTCATCGGGAACAGTTCCGCAGTAGACGCCCTCCGCTCCGGTCTTGACCACCGACCCACCGGTCGACTCGGCTATCAGGCGCGTACATGCCCTGCCGGTTCCAGCCACGAGGAACGGTTCGGACCTCATCGCAGAGAGGAGCCGGTGCTCGGCAGAGCCGGCCGGACCGCTACCCAACCGTGCCCACCCGTGAGCCAGGCGCGCAAGTGGCACCTCCCACACCGGAATACCACAGCCATCCACACCCGGGACGTGGTCCGAGAGGTCTATTCCACACCACTCCTCCAGAGCCGGCGTGATGTGGTCGCGCTGCAGTGGATGAGACGACTCCAGATAGCCGCTGAACGGAACCCCCTCGTGGCGACACACCGTGAGAAAGCCGGCGTGCTTGCCGGAACAGTTGTTGTACGAGGCATCAGGCTCGGCTCCAGACCGGGCAAGGTCGACAGCGGCCGGTTCATGAAGGGGTGGGTATGCACCGCACTCCAGGTCAGCGGGGGTGGCACCAACGAGTTCCAACCATCGGACAACAGCCGACACATGGGCCGGTTCCGCATTGTGGCTCGAACAGGCGAGGGCCAGCTCACGATCTGTCAGGTCAAATGCATCTGCAGCACCGGTCGCAACCAGTGGAACCGCCTGGATCGGCTTGGTCGAGGATCGCGGCAGAACCGCCCGGTCGGGGTCCCCCCATGAGTCGACAACGGTTCCGCCCGACGAGACGACCACGGCGTCGAGGTCGTGGACGCTCTCAACCACGCCACCCCTGGTTACCTCGACCCTGATCGGCTCGTGCGACCGGGTCACGAGGCGTCGTCGTCGCGCAGACCCGCTATCTCGTCGTTCAGCCGGGTGATGGTTCTGGAGGCGGTAGTCACAAAGAAGGCCGGCAGCAGAACATGCACGGCGCAGGCGATCGCTGCACCTGCCAGGGACACCGCAGACCTGAGAGCACGCCCAAGGTGCTGCCCGTGGGTCTCGCCCACCGTCGCCGGGTGCCCTGTCAAGAACCGCTTCACTTGCGCTCCTCAGTGGGTGACTGCCACAACCGCTCCCGCTGTGGCCCTCACCAGGGCCCTGGGGGCGACCGGAAAGACAGAGTCCGGGGTACCGGCCGCAGCCCACACCTCGTCGAACTCGAGCAGGTGTGGATCGACGACCGTCCGGAGCGGCACGGCATGCCCCAGCGGCGGTGTGCCACCGATCGCGTACCCGGTGGCAGACCTGACCTCGGCGGCGGCGGCTATGCGTACCTCAAGGCCGAGGTGGGCCGCCAGCAACTCCTCGTTGACGCGTTTGGCCCCGGAACACAGGACCAGCACGGGCCTTACGTCTGCCATGAAGACCAGCGACTTCACAATCTGCCCCACCCCACAGCCGACAGCCGCGGCTGCATCGGCTGCTGTACGCGTTCCGTCGGGGAACCTGTGAACCTCGACGGTCAGCCCTGAGGCCTCGGCCTCACCTGTGAACCTCTCGATCGCATCGCTACGGGACATCGGTGGTTCTCCGTGTGGACTTTCCGTGTGAACTGGACGGGTCCCGACACCCTACGGCCTCCGGGGCCCCGCACCCCAGCCCGGCTCAGCGACGACGGCCCCGCCTGTCACCGCGCCCCCGACGTTCCCGCTCCTGTTCACGGCGGCGCTGGTCCTCGAGTTCAGCGCGCAGTGCCCGGTAGCGGTCAACCCGCCGGTGGTCAATCCGTCCATCGGCAACCGCAGTGGTGACCGCACAGTCCGGTTCTGTGCCATGGGCACAGTCCGAGTACCGACAGGTGGCCGAGAGTTCCTCCAGGTCACCGAACACACGATCGAGGGCCTCCTCAGAATCCCAGATTCCTACCGAGCGGATCCCGGGGGTATCGACCAGCAGACCACCGCCCGCGAGCCTCACGAGCTCGCGACTCACCGTCGTATGTCGACCCCTCGAGTCGACCGAGCGGACCTCAGCGGTCTCAAGAAGTTCCTCGCCGAGCAGGGCGTTGACGAGCGTCGACTTGCCGGATCCGGATTCGCCGAGGAGGGCGACGGTCCGGCGCTCTCCGACCATTGCCAGCACAGGCTCAAGTCCGGTCTCCCCTCCAGAACCCAGCCCCACCACCAGCACCGGCACCCCTGGTGCAACCGCACCGACCGTCGCCGTGACCTCGTCGACAGGAGCACCTCTCCTGTCGGCCTTCGTGAGCACGACAGCCACCTCGGCCCCGCTGTCCCAGGCCACCACCAGGAACCTCTCGAGGCGACCGGGCGGCAGCGGGCGGTCCAGGCCGTGGACGATCAGCACGACGTCCACGTTTGCCACGAGGACCTGTTCGACCACCTGCTCCGAGGGATCCCTCCGCGAAACCGTGCTGGAGCGTGGCAGCACAGACGAGATCAACAGGCCCAGTTCCGGATCATCGTCGAGGAGCACCCAGTCTCCGGTGGCCGGTGCGACCCGGTCCTGTGAGCGCTGGGAGTCCGAGAGCACCCGTACCCGCCCGTCAGCCGTGGCCACATCACATTCACCCCGGTCGACCCTGACAATCCGGCCGAGCCGTTGGTCGCCGTCGGGGAGGTCGCCGGACCAGCCGTAGGCGGAGAGGTCGATGCTCATGTCCTCCGATGCTAGGTGTTGGGCGCTTCTAGCCCAGACGGAGGGTCTCGAGGGGCTCTAGGCGGGCGGCCTTGGTTGACGGGTAGAGAC
>CEQE01147889.1_pt1 | contig 26395 bp, 15 predicted proteins | sample 356201 | NCBI WGS metagenome assembly CEQE01 (sample SAMEA2619970, study PRJEB7988) | marine metagenome | biome: marine biome (ENVO:00000447); feature: mesopelagic zone (ENVO:00000213) & marine oxygen minimum zone (ENVO:01000065); material: "saline water (ENVO:00002010), including plankton...
CTCAGGATGACAACTACGCAGAACAAGTATTAAGTTGATGACCATCAAACCCTCCCGAGGATTTCGGCCAGATACAATACCACCCGCAATGCGGTTCACCTGATTCGAACGGTCTCGCACGGCAACACGACAGGAGGGTTTGAAACCCGCCCCTACGGGTTTTCGAGCGTTTGTTGCGCTGTCGGAAGGATATCGTATGAAGTTCAACTCCAGGCGCTCCAACATGTCGGCGCGGAACGGGATGGTTGCCACGACCCAGCCGCTCGCGGCGATGGCGGGCCTCCGGATCCTGATGGAAGGCGGCAACGCTGTTGACGCCGCGGTCGCCACGGCGGCGGCGCTCAACGTCGTGGAACCGATGTCCACCGGGATCGGCGGCGACGTGTTTGCTCTGGTATGGATGGACTCCGAAAAGCGCGTGCGCGCCCTCAACGCGAGCGGCAGGTCGTCGGCCAACGCGTCGCTCGACGAATTGGTTTCGCAAGGTCTCGGCGCCATCCCGGATCAGAGCCCGTACTCCGTAAACGTCCCGGGAGCGGTCAGCGGATGGGAGGCGATCCTCGACGCACATGGACGAATGTCACTTGCAGACGTCCTCAAGCCGGCGATTGCCTACGCAGAGGACGGATTCCCTGTCTCCGAGGTAATCAGCGGAGCGTGGGAGACAAGCGGCGCCAGGCTCGGCGTGGGCCCTGCCGGCGGTGAGCTCCTGATCGGCGGCCGAGCCCCCAAGACCGGCGAGATCATGCGTATGCCCGAGCTCGCCAACACGTTCCGAGCGGTCGCGGAAGGCGGCGCCGACGCGTTCTACCGCGGAGACATCGCCGAGCGGATCGCTGCGTTCGTTCAGAGCCAAGGCGGATGGCTCACCTCGGACGATTTCGCGGCGCACACCGCCGAGTGGGTCGAGCCCATCAGTACGACGTATCGTGGCCACACCGTGTGGCAGTGCCCTCCGCCGAGCCAAGGCGTCAACACACTCATGGCCCTGAATTTGGCCGAGGGGTTCGACCTGAACGCAATGGGGTTTCAGAGTGTCGACGCGTATCACCATCTGATCGAGTGCATCCGCCTGGCCTTTGCCGACGGCCTGCACCATGTCACCGATCCGGACCACATGTCCGTCGCCGTATCGTCGCTGCTGTCGAATCGCTACGCCGGGTCGCGACGAGCCGAGATCCGTGCGGACCTAGCGATCGCCGAGGTCGGGCCCGGACTCGTGCCGGCGCATCCGGACACGGTGTACCTGAACTGCGTCGACGGGGACGGCAACGCTTGCTCTTTCATCAACAGCCTGTTCATGGGTTTCGGCTCCGGATTGGTGGTCCCCGGCACGGGCATCGCGCTCCACAATAGGGGCGCGTCGTTCTCGTTGGATCCGAACCACGCGAATGCGCTGGCCCCCAACAAGCGGCCGTTCCACACGCTGATACCGGGGTTGGTGACACAAGACGGCGAATTTGAGATGGTCTACGGAGTCATGGGCGCGATGCAACAAGCCCAGGGTCACCTGCAGGTGCTCGTGAACATGATCGACCATGGGCTCAGCCCGCAAGAGGCGCTTGACGCGCCACGGTTCAGCGTCCGACTGGGCGACGGGGTGTACGTCGAGGACATCGCGAACCCGAGTATCGTGAACGGCCTGAAATCGAAAGGCCATCCAGCCCTGAACCGCACGCCCCATCAGGGCTTTTTCGGCAGCGGTCAGATCATCCGTCGGGACTCTGAATCGGGAGCGCTCACCGGCGCCAGCGAGCCGAGAGCCGACGGCGCCGCGGTAGGCTGGTAGCGAGTGCAGAGGCGGGAATGTGGACGATCAATCGCCAGAAGCGATCGTGCGAGCGTTTGTCGATCATGTGAACGGTGGAAACCTCGCGGGCATCGCGTCTCTGCTGTCGGATGACATCGTGTTCATCGACGCCTCCGGCAATGTTCACCGCCGGGACAAGAGCTTCATGGCCGGCTATCTGGCGCAGTTTCCAGAGTACCGAATCCACGTGCACGGAATATTGCTGAGCGGGAACGGTGTCGCGATCATCGGCCAAACGACGGGCTCGCACGTGTCGCCACAGGTCGAAGCGAACGAGACCATTGTTTGGGCTGCCGAAGTCCGTGATGGGTTGATTGCCGAGTGGCGGATATACGCCGAGTCAGAGTGATCACGCCGCCCGTAGGGTTCCCTTAATCAACGAACTGAAGTTGGGCGGTTGTTCTCCCAATGAAAAGCCCCATCATAACTCCCCTTCGGTTTCCAACAGATCCTTTAGCGTCATGAGCTCTCGCCGGAGTTGACGGCCCATCGACGGCCGCAACAATGGCGCGAACAAGGCGAACCAGATCGCCGATACGAAGCCGGTTGGACCCGCATCGACGGAGTTGGCGACCCGGGCGCCTTCCTCGGTGGGCTCCAAGGTCATCTCGGACTCGTACGGGAACGGACCCGAGGTCGTGCGCCAGAGCAGCTTTGTGGGCGGTTCGAATACAGCGAACTCATACGCAAGCGTATGGGATCGGCCAACGTACGTGTAGACGCTTGAGAACGTCGCTCCGGCTTCGGGTCCATCCGGCGAGGTCATTTGTGGCTCAGATACTCCGTTCATCCAGGCGTCGAGGTTTTCCACGTCTGCGAGAAATTCGAATACCTCGGCTATGGGTCGATGAATGTTGACTGTCGCCGACGCCTTCATCGCGGCCTCCGTTTGTCGAACGCAAACGTCTATCCCTCTCCGCTCCCCCGAAGAGGGATAGACTGCGGGGGGAGGAGTTGACTTGGCCCCTCGTCCCGGGCTAACTGTGGTTTTGTCCGGTGAACAATCCTATCGTGTTGCCCTCCGGGTCGGTGAACATCGCCGCCTCGCCTATGCCGGGGATCGGGGTAGGCGGCATCGATGTGCGTGCGCCGAGTTTGTTGGCCTTGGCCAGGTAATCGCCCAGGTTGTCCACTTCGACGTAGAAGGTGACGTGAGGAGGCGAGCCGTCCGGTGAACTGAAGATGCCGCCGTCGATTCCACCCTCCCCGCCCGTCTCGACGACTCCGTAGTCCATGGCCTCAATGACGGTGATCTTCCAATCGAAGAGTTGACGGTAAAACGCCTGTAGATTGTCGGTGTCTCTCCCGGCTATCTCCCAATGAACCACCGGCTGTCCCATACTCGATTGCTCCTCGTAATCTCGGCGCCGGCCGCAAGCCGACCTTCACCAGAACCACGATAATCATATGAGGGAACATTTGTTCGTGTCAAGGCGTTTCTGGCGCCATTTCTAGGTTTCGCAGAACAAGTGTGCTTCGAGTCTGACATCTTGGATCGCGAAGCTCCGTCCTTGCCCACGTAGCTCTCAATCAGGGCAACGACCAGGGTCGCTGGGCACGGTCCAAGTTCGCCAATAGACTAAATTGCGTAGGCGTTGATACACGTTCACCTTGTTCAGTCAAGCGCGATAGCGTAGACTACAGCGCGATCGGCTCAAATGACCCGCGAGAGGTGTCCGATGGTCAAGACGGCGCACGAGACGGGGGACCAAGTTTCGGCCCCTGGACTCAGCACGCCTGGCGACAACTTGATGATAGGTCTCGACGTCGGCTCGACTACTGTAAAAGCCGTGGTCGTCGATCCTCTGACGAATGAGATCTTGTGGAGGCGCTACGAGCGGCACCACACGAGGCAGGCCCAAAAAGTCCTTGAGTTCTTGCAGGAAATCGAGGGCGAGTTTCCCCGGTCCAGCGGCAAGTTCCGCATATTCATAACCGGCGGCGGCGGAAACCTCCTCGCGCGGTTCGTCGGCGCCAAATTCATCCAAGAGGTCAACGCCGTTTCACTCGCGGCCGAGCAGCTATACCCGGATGTCGGGTCCGTGATCGAGCTCGGCGGCCAGGACGCCAAGATCATCATCTGGTTCACCGATCCCGAAACCGGCACAAAGCGAAAAGTGCCGAGTATGAACGACAAATGCGCTGGCGGAACGGGCGCCGTAATCGACAAGATCAGCGGCAAGCTCCGGCTCAGCAGCGACGATCTTGCATCGCTGACCTTTGGCGGCGTCGAGATCCACCCGGTGGCGGGTAAATGCGGCGTCTTCGCCGAGACCGACATCAACGGTCTGCAGAAGCAGGGCGTGATGCCCGATCAGTTGATGGCTTCCCTTTTCGAGGCCATCGTCCAACAGAACCTCAGCGTGTTGACCAGAGGGAACACGCTCCGTCCCACCGTCCTGCTCCTCGGCGGTCCCAACACGTTCATCCCTAGTTTGAGGGACTGCTGGAAGGAAAACATCCCCAAAATCTGGGAAGAGCGGAGAGTTTACATCCCCGAAGGCGTCGATCCCAGAGACCTGGTGTTTGTACCGGAGAACGCCGAATACTACGGTGCGATCGGGGCGGCCATCTACGGCAAAAGCGAAGAGCCTGACGTGGGGCTGTACTCCGGCACGGACGCGCTGAACGACTTCATCGAGGTCGGACGGTCGAAGATGCGGGAGGCGTCGGGCGACGTGGGACTGTGGCAAACGCCGCAAGAGCTCGCGGACTTCAAGGAGCGATTCACCAAGAAGCCATGGCTGGCGGCGACCTTCTCGCCGGGCCAGACCGTGGAAGCGTTCATCGGGATCGACGGCGGCTCGACCTCCACCAAGGCCGTGCTCGTGGACGAGGCCGGGACCCTGCTGGCCAAAGCCTACCAACTGTCGAAAGGCAACCCTCTTCTGGACACGCAGGATCTGCTGAAGCAGCTCAGAGAGCACGTGGAAAGCCAGGGCGCCACGCTCGAAGTCAAGGGCGTCGGAACGACCGGTTACGCCAAGGATCTGCTTGCGCAGGCGCTTGAAGCCGATGTGGCGCTCGTCGAAACAGTTGCGCATACGCAGTCCGCCCTGCACTACCACAAAGACGTTGACGTTATCGTTGACGTTGGCGGTCAGGACATCAAGGTCATCGTGCTGAAGGACGGGCAGGTCAAGGACTTCAAGCTCAACACCCAGTGCTCCGCCGGCAACGGCTACTTCCTGCAGAGCACCGCCGCGAGATTCGGCTATGAGGTCGAGGAATACGCCGACATGGCGTTCGAGGCGGAGCAGGTCCCTGTGTTCGGGTACGGCTGCGCGGTGTTCATGGAAACGGACATCGTCAATTTCCAGCAGCAGGGCTGGCAAGAGAAAGAGATCATGGCGGGACTCGCCAAGGTCCTGCCCAAGAACATCTGGCTGTACGTGGTGTCGGAGCCCAATCTCGGCAGGCTTGGCACGAACTTCGTGCTCCAGGGCGGCACTCAGCACAACCTTGCCGCCGTCAAAGCCCAATACGACTTCATCAAATCCAAGGTCCCCGAAAGCAACGTCCGAGTGCACGAGTTCCCGGGAGAGAGCGGCGCCATCGGGGCTGCGTTTGAAGCTGCGCGGGTCGTCGCGGACCAGGAGACCACGTTTATTGGCATGGCAGCCGCCGAGACCCTTGAGTTCACCGCGACCCGAGACGAGTCCACGCGGTGCAGCCTCTGCAAGAACAAGTGCCTTCGGACTTTCGTGGACACGAAGACGCGCGAGGGCGTGAGCAAACGCTTCATCATCGCCACGTGCGACAAGGGCGCCGCGGACGACATCGAAAACGTCAAGGCGGTCCACAAGCGCATGGAGGCGGTCAAGAAAGTACACCCCAGCTATGTCGAGAAGGCCGGTTTGGCGGTTTTCCGAAGCTCGAACCCACCCAAAGTCAGTACGCTGAACGATGAACCGACCGAGGCGACTGCCACGCGTGGCGGGACTCTCGCGTTCCTGAAGCGGAATCAACAGGGCGATCCGGCCGATGGGCGTCTGCCCGAGATCCTCGAGCTCCGCCAGAACGTGAAGATTGGCATGCCGCGCGTGCTCAACATGTACGCGATGTCGCCTCTTTTCGCCGCGTACCTGCAGGCGCTGGGCATTGACTTCCGCAACATCATCTACTCCGACTACACCGACCCGCAGATGTGGTACCGAGGCTCGCGGCGAGGTTCAATCGACCAGTGCTTCCCAAGCAAGGTCGCCATCGCGCACGTCCACAACCTCGTTTTCGACAAGAAGCGGAAACCGGACCTCATCTTCTTCCCGATCATCCAGAAACTGCCGCCCGAAATTTACGACGGGGTGGACAGCGACGCCTGTCCTGTAGTGTCGATCACGCCCGATGTAACCAGGGCGGCGTTCACCAAGGAAGGCGATGCCTTCGCCGAGCGCGACATCAGCTTTGTCGCTCCGTCTCTCGACATGGCGAACCGGCCTCTGTTCGAGCTTCAGATGTTCGAGTGCTTCCGCGACATCCTACGGATTACGAGCGAGGAGAGCCGGGAGGCGATGGAGATCGCATTCCAGGCATGGGAGAAGACCTGGAAAACCCTACGAACCGAATCTCGCAAGACGCTGGACAAACTGGAAGAAGATGGCAAAGTCGGCGTCGTGATGTTGGGACGCCCCTATCATAACGACCCGGGTTTGAACCACGAGATCGCCGTCGAGATTCAGAGGAAGGGCTATCCGATCTTCAACCTGGACTCGCTGCCGCAGGATGAAGACATCCTCGATCGGCTATTCGGAGACGAGGTGCGGGCGGGCGTCATCAACCATCCGTTGGACATCGCTGACGCGTGGAAGAACTCGTACAGCGAAAACTCCAGCAAAAAGGTTTGGGCCGCCAAGTACGTAGCTCGACATCCCAACCTGGTGGCGATAGACCTCTCCAGCTTCAAGTGCGGCCAGGACGCGCCTATGTACGGTGTTGTGGAGAACATCATCGAAGCGTCCCACACACCGTTCTTCAGCTTCCACGACATCGACGAGAACAAGCCGGTGGGCTCCATTAAGATCAGGGTCGAGACTATCGACTACTCGTTGAAGCGTTACCAGGAAGAGCTGCAACGTCGCAAACAGTCCGAGGACAACCTACAGCGCTTGATGGAGAGATACGAAACACAGGTGATGGCGGGCCACGACGAAGCAGCGGTTGCCGGCGTCGCCCTTGCATTCGCCGAAAGCGAGACGGTCGTCGAGCAGGACACGCTCGGCGCCGGTCGCGACAAATCGGCCCCGTCGCCGATTGCCGCGAGCCTACCCGGTGCAAACGGAAACGGCTGGCGCCCGGTCGGAGGCCCGAACGGCTCGGCTAACGGCAATGGCCACGCTGTCGGGCCCAACGCGACGAACGGGTCCGATGTTGAATCGAAGATTCGCGAGTACGAGACGCGGCTCAGGGAAGCTTCCGGCTTGATTCGAAAGACAGTCAAGCACTTCGCCAAACCGTTCGAACGTCCATGGACAAAAGATCAAATCGAAACCACGACAATTCTCTTTGGCGGCTTGTCGATGGCCCACGAAGATCTGTTGACTGACTCGCTGGTGAAACTAGGATTCAAGTCTCGCGCGATGCCGATCCCCGACAACGACGCGTTGCAGGTCGGCAAGGAGTACTGCAACCGAGGCCAGTGCAACCCGACGTATTACACCGTCGGCAACCTGGTCAAATACCTGAAGGAACTCCGTGACCAGGGCGAAGAGAACATCGAAGACCGCTACGTGTTCGTGACGGCTGGCTCATGCGGCCCGTGCCGCTTCGGGATGTACGAGGCCGAGTATCGCCAGGTGCTGCGAGACGCCGGATTCGGCGAGTTCCGAGTCTTGTTGTTCCAGCAAAACGGAGGGATCGACACAAGCAGCGACGACGCGATGGAGATCAGCGTCCCGGTCGCCCTCGCTTTCCTCCGAGCCCTCGTTCTGGGCGACATGGTCAACGAGCTCGGGTACAAGATCCGCCCCTACGAGGTTCATGAAGGGCAGACGGACCTTGCCATGGAGCAAGCCAAGCGGGTGTTGGGAGAAGCGCTGCGCGAAGGACGCTCGATAGTGCGCGCTCTACGCAAAGTCAGAAAGCTGTTCGAGTCCATCGAGGCCGACTACACCCGTGTGAAGCCGAAGGTGAAGATCATCGGCGAGTTCTGGGACCAGACCACCGAGGGCGACGGCAACTACAACATGTTCCGATGGCTCGAGTCCGAAGGGGCCGAGGTGCTCGTCGAGCCCGTCGGCACTTGGGTGGATTACAAGATCTGGATCGCCAAACATCATGCCGAAGAGGCGTTGAGAGTCGACAAGACCAAAAAGTCGTTCATAAGAAAGCTCAAGGCGGCCCAGGTCGCATTCCGGCTCTACCACAACTTGTATCGATGGGGTCTTGGCTTCAGGATCGACCCGTTGCCTAACCAACAGAAGATCGCCGACTACGCGTCCGACTACTACAACACGTACATCGGAGGCGGAGAAGGGCATCTGGAGGTCGGCAAAAACGTCCTGGTCAACGAGGAAGAACACGCCCACATGGTGTTGTCGCTCAAACCATTCGGCTGCATGCCAAGCACCATGAGCGACGGGGTGCAAAGCCGCGTCGTGGCCGACTACAAAGACGCCATCTACGTCCCCATCGAAACCTCCGGCGACGGCGAACTCATCGCAAAGAGCCGGGTCCAAATGAAGCTCTACGAGGCCAAGATGAGGGCGCGGCAGGAGTTCGCGGAGGTCCTCGAGGCCAACGAAGTCACGCTTGAGAAAGTCAAGGGATACGTCGCCGAAAATCCCGAGCACAGCAGCGCCATGCAGATGCCGCCGCAACACCACAAGATCGGCACGGCGGCCAACTTCGTCACGAAGATCGCAAAGGACGCGGTTGTCAGATAGAGCGATCCCGCTTTCTGAAAAACAGACGCAAGAATGCCCGCCTGTGAAGGCGGGCATTCTTGCGTTGGGCACTAGAAATCGTCACGCTCCTCCAGGGTTGACACGACCGTGTTCTGCAAGCGACAACCAAGAATCGATCCGGCCGCGGAAATCGATCATTCTGGTCCTTTCGGTGAAGGATCAATCGTTGCGATTTCGGTGGGGCTCCCCCAGCGATTGCGGTCCACGGTTCGTCAGATTCTGACTTTGGTCGCCACGCGCGGAACCGCGACATACACGCGCATTTGTTGGCAGTTTAATGATGCTTTGATCGGCGATGTCGGTGCGCACCCAGCGCATTCGAGGCTCAACAACGCTAATCCTGGTGATGTCGACCCTTCTTCGAATTGCCATTCCGCCCGGGCGGTTAATCGACCTGCTCGCGCTGAGACAATCGAATCAAGCTCGTCTCAACGCGGGTCCAATTGGTGAGGAAAATCGGCATCCCAGGCGTCCGATAGTCTGGGAAGAACCTCGTTGGCGTTGCTTCCATGATTCGAAACAGCGCCTCTCAAGAGCAAGCCGATTCTCGCAGGTTGGTTGGCGCTCACCTCGTCACTCAAAAATGCGTCACAATTGTTTGGAAATTCTGGGAGTTGTATCTTGTGCTTTTTATGCTAATAAGTTACACTTCCGCGAACATGAGACATTTCCGACCCAAGGGGGGCCGATTGTGACGACAGCGCACGAGTCAGAGGTCCGAGGTTCGACTCCGGAAGGCAATTCGCAACACGAGAATCTGATGATAGGGCTCGACGTGGGTTCCACAACCGTCAAAGCGGTGGTGATGGACCCTCGGACCAACGAGATTCTCTGGAAGGACTACGAGCGGCACGAGACCAAGCAACCCGAAAAGGTATTGGAGTTCCTCAAACGCATCGAGGAAGCGTTCCCGCTGCCCCAGGGCGAGATTCGCATATTCATTACAGGCAGCGGCGGCAAGATACTCGAAGGCTTCATCGGCGCGAAGCTGGTTCAGGAAGTAAACGCGGTGTCCCTGGCGGTGGAGCACCTCTACCCTGACGCCGGTTCGGTCATCGAACTGGGAGGGCAGGACGCGAAGATCATTATCTGGCTCACTGACGAGGAGACAGACACAAAGCGCAAAGTCCCAAGCATGAACGACAAGTGCGCCGGCGGTACGGGCGCCGTCATCGACAAGATCGCCGCCAAGCTCCAATTGGAAGGCGAAGATCTCCGGTCGCTCCCATACTTCGACGTTAAGCTCCATCCGGTGGCCGGCAAATGCGGCGTGTTCGCCGAGACCGACATCAACGGCCTCCAGAAACAGGGGATTCCGCCGGACCAGCTCATGGCGTCCCTATATGAAGCAATCGTCCAGCAGAACCTCAGCGTTCTCACGAGGGGCAACACCCTTCGACCTACCGTGCTGCTGCTCGGCGGCCCGAACAACTTCATCCCCGCCCTTCGAGACTGCTGGAAGGAGAACATACCCAAGATTTGGGAGGAGCGCGACGTTCGCCTGCCTGAAGGCGTCGACCCGGCTGACCTGGTCATGGTCCCGGACAACGCCCAGTACTACGCGGCCATCGGCGCGGTGCTCTACGGTCAGGGCGAGGATCCCGACGTGGGCGTTTACAAAGGCATAGACGAGTTGACGGGATTCATCGAGGTCGGGCGAACGCAGATGCGCGAGGCGTCCGGCGACATCGGCCTGTGGCGGACCTGTGAAGAGCTGGAGGAGTTCAAGCAGCTATTCGCCAAAGAGACCTTCGAGCCGGCGGCGTTCACGCCGGGCCAGGATGTCGAGGCCTTCATCGGGATCGACGGCGGGTCAACATCCACCAAGGGCGTCCTCATGGACCGAGAAGGGACCGTTCTCGCGACGTCGTACCAGCTTTCCAAAGGGAACCCTCTGGCTGACACCCAGGACATATTGGCCGACCTCAGAGCGTCCGTCGAGAACCAGGGCGCAGTCCTGAACGTTGCCGGAGTTGGAACAACGGGCTACGCCAAGGACATGTTGAAAGACACGCTCGCCGCGGATGTCGCAATCGTCGAGACAGTGGCCCACACCAAATCCGCCCTCCACTACTACAGTGACGCGGACGTGATCGTCGACGTGGGCGGCCAGGACATCAAGGTGATTGTCCTGAAAAACGGCAAGGTCAAAGACTTCAAGTTGAACACTCAGTGCTCCGCCGGCAACGGGTACTTCCTCCAAAACACCGCCTCGAAGTTCGGATATTCGGTTGCCGAGTTCGCCGACGTCGCCTTCTCAGCCGAAAAGATCCCGGTCTTCGGTTATGGGTGCGCAGTCTTCATGGAGACGGACATCGTCAACTTCCAGCAACTCGGATGGGAGAAAAAGGAGATCATGGCAGGGCTTGCCAAGGTGTTGCCGAAAAACATCTGGCTTTATGTGGTTGCCGAGCCGAACCTCAGAAAGTTCGGGACCAACTTCATCCTGCAGGGAGGCACTCAACACAACCTCTCGGCGGTCAAGTCCCAGTACGATTTCATCAAGTCGAAAGTGCCCGACTGCACGATTCGCGTGCACAAGTTCACGGGCGAGAGCGGCGCGATCGGGGCGGCGCTCGAGGCCGCCCGAGTAGCTGCCGAGAGGGACTCCAGTTTCATCGGCATCGCCGCCGCGCAGACCCTCGAGTTCACCTCCACGAGGGACGAGTCCACCCGGTGCAGCTTCTGCAAGAACACGTGCCTGCGGACGTTCATCGACACCAAAACGCCGGATGGCGAGACCAACCGGTTCATCATCGCGACATGCGAGAAAGGCCAGGTCGAGAAGGTAGAGGACGTCAAAGCCATCAAGTCTCGGATGGACGAGGTCAGCAAAGCCAATCCCAACTTCGTGGAAAAGGCGGCCAACGCCGCTTTCCGGGCCACGGGCGTAGGCAAAGTCAGCGCGTTGCTGGAGGACACTAACGACGAGCCGGCAACCAAGCCCAAAGGTCTGCTGGCGCTGCTGAAGCTGCAAAAGCATCCCGCGACGACCCGAACGGCTCCAGAGGTCGTCGAGGGGCGAGCGAACGTCAAGATCGGGATGCCCAGGGCGCTTAACATGTATACCCTGGCCCCCTTCTTCACCGCCTATTTCCAAGCGTTGGGAGTGGGCTCCCGCAACATTATGTACTCCGATTACACCAATCCGGAGATGTGGTTCAAAGGCTCTCGGCGCGGGTCCATCGACCAGTGCTTCCCGAGCAAAGTGGCGATCGCCCACGTTCACAACCTCATCTTCGACATGAAAGTGAAACCGGACATCATATTCTTCCCCATCATTCAGAACATGCGGACCGAGCTCGTCAACACGGTCGACGACCTTGCGTGCCCGGTAGTCTCCATCACTCCGGAAGTGATCAAAGCGGCGTACACCCAGGAAGGCGACATATTCGCCCAGAACGGGATACGCTACCTCGCCCCTTCGTATGACATGGCGAACTGGCCTCTCTTCGAGCACCAGATCTACGATTCTTTCCGCGACATCCTCGGCCTCACTGAAGAGGAGAACAGAGAAGCGGTGCAGATAGCCTTGGATTCGTGGCGCAAATTCTACGAGGTCACGCTCAGGGCCGAAGCGCGACAGGTGCTGGACAGCCTGGAAGAGGAAGGGAATGTCGGTGTCGTGATGCTCGGCCGGCCGTACCACAACGACCCCGGCTTGAACCACGAGATCATGATAGACATGCAGAGGAGGGGTTACCCCATCTTCAGCATCGACTCCCTGCCTCAGGACAAGGACATTCTCGACCGGTTGTTCGGCGAGGACATACGGTCCGGCCTCATCACTCACGCGATGGACATCACCGACGTCTGGAAAAACAACTACAGCGAGAACTCCAGCAAGAAGATCTGGGCGGCAAAATACGTGGCGCGACACCCGAACCTGGTCGCAATCGACCTCTCCAGCTTCAAATGCGGGCACGACGCCCCGATCTACAACACTGTCGAACGGATCATCGAAGCTTCAGAGACGCCGTACTTCACATTCCACGACGTGGACGAGAACAAGCCCACCGGCTCCATCAAGATCAGGGTGGAAACTGTCGACTACTTCCTGAAACGTTACCAGGAGTATCTCCAAGCGCGCCGCGGTGACGAGTTGGAACTGGAGCAGTTGGTGGCGCAGTACAAGGCCCACCTAGAGGGCCAGATCGAGAGGAACATCGCCCGCTCCGAGGTGAAGGCGGCGGGCGCCGTCAGCTTCACGGGCGCCGGCTCGGACAATCACATCGGACATGACCATAACGGGAACAACGGTCACGGCGGCGACACGTGGGTCCCGCTCGACGCGCCATCCGGACAGAACGGCCACAACGGCAACGGAGACAGCCACGACCAGACGCCTGCAAACGGCGCCGCGATCGCGTCGAACGGAAACGGACATGCCCGAGACCACGCGCGGTACGACGAGATTCTGGCCTTGAATACGATTGACGATCTCCCAGAAGACGACCTGGCAAGCGCGTCGCTTAGTTGTAATCTGCCTACGCGGGACTTCGCTCCGAAAGCTTATCAGCATCTGGGCGATGACGAGGCCCAATCGGACGAAGCCATTCCCGGAAAACCGAACCACCAATGGATGACGATGCAATTCGTGACGCCCCGCGCCAAGAAGGGCGACAAGAAGGTCGGCGGGCGCGCCTAGTCGAGGTGATGGAGGCGATGTAATGGCGAAGGTAATGGACAAGCACGAGATCGAGTCAAAGACGCGCGAGTACGCCGAGCGTCTGAGAGACCAGATGGGTCTGCAACACAGAGCGACCACGCCGTTCGAGAAGCCATTCGAGCGACCGTGGACCAAAGCTGAGATCGAGACCACGACCGTCCTATTCGGAGGGTTGACGTTGGCCCACGAGGAGCTGACGGCCAACGCCATGCGCGGCATGGGTTACAAGATCCAGGCCCTGCCCGTTCCGGACCTCGAAGCCCTTCAGATAGGCAAAGAGTACGGCAACCGCGGCCAGTGCAACCCGACGTACTTCACGGTCGGCAGCTTGGTGCAGTATCTGAAGAAGCTCGAAGCCCAGGGCGAGACCGACATCGAGGATCGGTACGTGTTCGTAACCGCCGGTTCCTGCGGACCGTGCCGCTTCGGGATGTACGAAGCCGAGTACCGTCAGGCCCTGCGAGACTCTGGCTTCGGACGGTTCCGCGTGCTGATATTCCAGCAGGCCCCTGAGACTGAACAGAGCACCGAAGACACGGCTCTGGAGTTCTCGGCCAAGTTCGGCCTCACCTTGCTCAGGGCTTTCATATTGGGTGACATGCTAAACGAGCTCGGATACAAGATCCGCCCATACGAAGTGAACAAAGGCGACACCGACCGGGTCATGGCGGAGGCCAAAGAACTTCTCGGGACCGCGCTGCGAGAAAGCAAATCAGTATTCCTCGGCCTGCGCAAAGTGAAAAAGATGTTCAACTCCATCGAGGTGGACATGACACGGGTCAAGCCCAAGGTCAAGATCACCGGTGAGTTCTGGGCCCAGACCACGGAAGGCGACGGCAACTACCATATGTTCCGATGGCTGGAGTCCGAAGGGGCCGAGGTTCTGGTGGAGCCGATCGGCACCTGGATCGAGTACAAGATCTGGATCGCCAGACACCATGCGGAAAAGGAGTTCGCCACCAACAAAGACAAAAAGTCGATGATACGCAAGCTGAAGCTGGCCCAGATCGGTTTCCGCATGTGGCACAACTTCTATCGAATGGCGCTGGGCTTCAAGACGGACCCGCTGCCCAACCAGGCGAAACTGGCCGAATACGCCACAGCCTACTACAACACCCACCTCGGCGGCGGAGAGGGCCACCTCGAGATCGGCAAGAACGTCATGGCCACCAAGGACAAACACGCCCACATGGTCATCTCGTTGAAGCCCTTTGGCTGCATGCCCAGCACGATGAGCGACGGCGTGCAGGCGCGTGTGGTGGCTGATTACAAGGACGCTATCTTCATCCCCATCGAGACCTCGGGCGACGGCGAAGTCAGCGCGAGAAGCAGGGTCCAGATGAAGCTTTACGAGGCGAAGAAGAAGGCGCGAGCGGAAATGGACGAACTCCTAGAGGCCCGAGGAGTGACAATCGAGCAGGTGCAGTCTTACGTCGGCGAGCATCCGAAGTATGCCAACGCCATGTGGAAGCTTCCTGAGCATCACGGCATCAGTTCAGCAGCCAACCTAGTGGCCGAGGTGGCTGGACGCGTCAAGTAAGGGCACAGAGCCCAGCGCAATCGCCGGCCGATGACGGGCGCGATCTAGAGATTCATCGCGTGAATTGCGCTGGGCATTGTGTTGTCGGAGTGTTTCGACAGGTCTCGACAAGGCCGGGATCCCGATGCGCCAGGACCTCCAAGTAACGTCTCCCCCGATGTAATCCTGAGCCGCGGCGAAGGATCTGGCTGAGTGCGACAATTGCCTCCCTGCGAGGCCACAGCCGAAGAATCTAGGGCCTCGCAGGGTGATGTGTTTCGACGCCGTTACTTGGAAGCCCGTCGAAGGGCCGCCCGTCGCCTGGCCGGAACTCATTCCCATATGAAACTGAATGCAGGGCAGCCGGGCTACGACCCCTCGAAAAAGCGCCTGGGGTTGTCTGTCATGATCCGGTCCAGCATTTCCTGGGTGCATCCCGACTCGATTAGGCGCGGCAGCACGCGGCGTGTGATGAACAGGTACCCGTCCGGGTTGCGACGCTGGACCTGCTCCTGCGCCTCCCGGCTGCCCCACGGCTTGATGACGCACCAGTCGTGCGACAGCATTATCTGATCCGCGTATCCCGCGTCGATGAGCTGCTTCGCCACCTCCGTGCGCTGCTCCCAGTCGAGACTTTGGGGCACCGGTCCTCCGGGGTAGATGTCCAGACCGAGCCAGACGCCCTTTGCGGCGAGGCCGGTCAGGTAGTCGAGATCGGTGGTTCCGTTGCTGTGGCCGATGCACACCGTGCTCAGGTCCACGCCCTCGGATTCGAAGACCGCGACCTGCAGATCGCCGGTCCGCACCGGCGCCTGCGTGTGGGTGGTGATGCGAACACCGGTCTGTCGGCTGGCCCTGGAGGCTGCTCGGAGCACGACCTCGGCGGCCGGGGTGAGCCCGTCCTCGACACTGTCATTGCTCGCCACTTTGATGATCCCAGCCTTGATTCCCGTCCCCTCGATCCCGTCCTCGATCTCCCGAACGAACAGCGCGGCAACCTCGTCGGGATCGGCGCCCCAGAATATCCGCGGGATGTCCGTCCAGAAGCCGGTGGCGGCGATGATGTTTACGCCCGAGCGCTCGGCCACGTCCTTTGTGAGCACGATGTCGCGGCCCAGGTCCATCGTCGTGACGTCAACGGCGGTGCGAACGCCCTCGTCGCGCGCCTCTCGCAGCAACGCCACGGCCCTTTCCACGATTGCCTCTCGGTCGAAGAACTCGGGGTACGTCGCGTTGACGCCTGCCGCGCTCTGCCATATGTGCTCATGCGTCAAAGTGAATCCCAGTTCGCTTGTGTCCAGTTCGCCCAGGATTGAGTTGATCGTCGCCATCTCATTGCCTCCACGCGGAATGCGCCCATCTTACCATCGCTTGAAGGTCTGCGAGGCCACCGGCGCCGCAGCATCTGGTACACTTGCGCCGTCCAATCTGAACCGTGGAGCATCAGCCATGAACGGCGTCGTCTTGGTAGGTGACCGAAAGCTCGAGATCAGGCGGTTCGACGACCCCAAACCTGACCGAGGACAAGTCGTCGTCCGCATGAGGGCGTCAGGATTGTGCGGCAGCGACCTCAGGCCGTATCGGTCGACGCCCGAGGAGTTGGCCAATCGAGCCAACACTATCTGCGGACACGAGCCGTGCGGCGAGGTGGTCGAGACCGGGCACGGGGTCAGCGACGTGTCGGTCGGAGACCGGGTCATGGTCCACCATTACTCCGGCTGCGGCCAATGCGTCCACTGCGAGACGGGTTGGACGCAGCTTTGCATAGAGGGATCGACCGTCTACGGTTCCGGCGCCCACGGGGGCAACGCCGACTACGAACTCGTGGAGTCCTACATGTGCGTGCCGATGCCGGATGCCCTCACCTTCGAGGAGGGCGCGGCCATCGCCTGCGGGACCGGGACCGCGTACCAGGCGCTGAAGCGGCTCGCAATATCGGGCTTGGACACGCTGGCGGTGTTCGGACAGGGTCCCGTCGGATTGAGCGCCACGTTCTACGGCGCGGTGATGGGCGCCCGGGTCATCGCCGTGGATCCCGTGCCGGAGCGTCGCGAGCTAGCCGCCAAGCTCGGCGCCGCAGAGACCATCGACCCGACATCGGCCGATTCGATTGAGGCCGTGCGCGAGCTCACCGGCGGCGTTGGGGCCGACGCTTCGCTAGACGCCACCGGCATCGACGAGGTCCGGCAGAACACGGTGCGGTCGACGCGAATCTGGGGCCGCGCGTGCTTCGTCGGCGAGGGCGGGACCGTGAGTCTGGCGCCGACGCCCGACGTCATCCACCGCCAGCTCACCCTGCACGGTTCGTGGACCTTCAGCACCCACACCCTCAAAGAGCTTGCCAACTTCACCGTCAACCGCGGCCTGCCTTTGAGCGACCTGATCACGCATCGGTTCGCTCTGGCCGACGCCAAAGAGGCGTTCGAGTTGTTCGACACGGCCACGACCGGCAAGCCGGTCTTCGTCTGGGATTAGCCTCGGTTCCCATAAGATCGCATCGCGGGGCAACCTTGGAAATGATTTCCCATTGCCTGTGCTACAATCGCGCGGACAAATACGGAAACGTCTGGCTGCGTGCCTACCGGAGGATAATTGATGCGCCCGATAATGGAAGTGGCCGAGGAGCTTGGTTTCGATCGCGACTCGGTGATCCCTTACGGTAGATACAAGGCAAAGATCGACCTCAGCGCCATTCGTCCGAATGGGAAACAGGGCAAGATGGTCGTGATCACAGGGATGACGCCTACCCCTGCCGGCGAAGGCAAAACCACCACGGCGGTCGGGCTCACCCAGGCCATGGGCAAATTAGGCAAGAAAGTGGTCGCCACTCTGCGAGAACCGTCGCTCGGACCCATTTTCGGCATCAAGGGCGGCGGCACCGGCGGCGGCAAGGCGTTGGTCGAGCCCAACGATGAGGTCAACATCCACTTCACGGGCGACGCGCATGCAGTCGGCTCGGCTCACAACCTGCTGGCCGCGCTGACCGACAACGTGGCTCAGCGCGGACGGATCCCCGGGTTCCATCCCGAGGGCATAGCCTGGCGACGCGTCACCGACGTCGAGGACCGCGCGCTCCGAACGATCGTCACCGGGATCGGCGGCGCGAACAACGCTCCTGTGCGTGAGACGGGCTTCGACATCGTTACCGCGTCGGAGATCATGGCGATTCTGGCGTTGGCCCGAGATCTTGCGGACCTGCGCGAACGGCTGAGCCGCGTCGTGGTGGGCTATGCGGGCGACGAACCGGTGACCGCCGACGACGTCAAAGCGGTCGGCTCGATGATGTCTTTGTTGCGATATGCGATCCAACCGAACATCGTGCAGACCACGGAAGGACAGCCCGTCATCGTTCACGCCGGCCCGTTCGGCAACATCGCCCACGGGTGCAGCTCTGTCGTCGGAGACAGGCTCGCCCTGGGATACGCGGACTACGTGCTGACCGAGGCTGGGTTCGGCGCAGATTTGGGATTCGAAAAATTCATGCACATCAAGGCCCGTTTCAATGGCCTCGAGCCGAGTGCAGCGGTGCTGGTGGCTTCGGTGAGGGCGGTCAAGTATCACGGAGGCGTGCGCCCGCGCGATCTCGACACCCCTGACCTCGAGGCCGCCCGAAAAGGCGTCGCGAACCTAACTCACCTTGTCGGGGTGATCAAATCGTTCGGCTTGCCGGTCGTCGTTGCGCTGAACCACTTCCCCACCGACACGCCCGAGGAGACGGCGATCGTCAAACAGGCAGCCGAGGAAGCGGGGGCCCACTCAGCCGTCGAAATCCGCGTATTCGAGGAAGGCGGAGACGGCGCCATCGAGCTCGGACAATCGGTGATCGACGCCACGAACGGAGACGACCCCGAGATCACGTATGCCTATGAAATGGATTCACCCATCCGCGAGAAGGTGTCGGCGCTTGCCCGTTTGGTCTACAACGCCGACAATGTGCGCTGGGCGCTCCCCGCCCGCAGATTGCTTCGCCAGTTCGAAGCACGAGGTTGGGGCGTGCTGCCGGTTTGCATGGCCAAGACCCACCTGTCGATCTCCCACAGGGCCGCGCTGAAGGGCCGCCCGTCGGATTACACCTTCGAGGTGTCAGATGTGAGGGCTTCCGTCGGCGCGGGATTCATCTATCCCATTGCGGGGAGCATGATGACGATGCCTGGTTTGCCGGGCTCGCCCCGCGAGCTGGACGTGGACGAAGACGGCGCGATTCTCGGCCTGTGACACCTAATGCCCGCGAGTCGAGGCAGGGTCAGATTCCGACGCCGCATCGCGCTCGAATCAGGTGTCGCAGGGCCTGGATTATGGTAGTCTGATGTCCATTATGGGCACAAGGCGATCGTCGGAAATCACCGGTGTCGTTCTCGCGGGCGGCATGAGCAGGCGGCTCGGACGAAACAAGGCGCTCGAACAGGTGGCGGGACGCCCGCTGATATCCCGCGTGCTGGACAGTCTCGCCGAAGTCGCGGATCAAGCGGTGGTCGTGTTCGGCGACACCGATCGTTCCGATGAGTTCGGCCTGCCGTCATGGGCTCATGGCGTCTTGGACGTCTATCCCGGCAAAGGGGCGCTTGGCGGCATCTACTCCGGACTCAACGCGTCTCGGACCGACTGGTGCATCGTGGTCGCCTGCGACATGCCGTTTCTCAACCTACGGCTGCTGGATCTGCTTCTGGACAATCGTGACGGGTACGACGCGGTGATCCCGTACCTGGACGATCGTCCGGAACCGACCCATGCGGCATATTCGAGGACCTGCCTGCCTCATATCGAGAACAGGCTCGACCTCGACCAACTCAAGATTGCGAGCTTCTTCGGCGACGTTCGAATCAATCGGTTCCCGCAAAGCGAGGTGGAGGCGATTGACCCCGACCGCCTGAGCTTCTTCAACGTGAACACCCAGGCCGACCTGGACCGGGCGCGGACGTTGGCCGCGTCGGAGCGCGTCGTCCGATGACAAGAGCCGAGCTTCAACCATGAAAGACCACGGCTGGATACTCACACGAATGGAGCGTTGCGACTCACTTGTAATCTCCCCATTGCAACTGTCACGACCAGGAGAACCGAGATGATTACGCCATTTGACCTGTCGTCCGTGGACGAGATCGTTGAAAGACACCGTCATAAGAACGACGCCCTTATCACAATGCTTCAGGAGTCCCAACGGGCATACGGATACCTGCCCAAGGAGGTGATTCTGAGATTGAGCCGCGGAGCCAAGATACCGCTCAACCGGATCTACGGCGTTGCGACCTTCTACTCTCAGTTCTACCTGACGCCCCGCGGCAAGAACATAGTTCAAGTCTGTCGCGGAACGGCATGTCACGTACGCGGCAGTTCAGTCATCATGTCAACGCTGGCCGACTCCCTGGGCGTCGAAGAAAGCGGGACAACCGAAGACATGCAGTTCACCCTGGAGGCGGGGGCCTGTGTTGGAACATGCTCCCTGGCGCCCGTTGTGGTGGTCAATGGCTCCTTCCACGGCAAGCTCGATCCCGTCCAAGCCCGAGATATCATCCGAGCCTACGCCTCGGCCGGAGAGCAGGCCTGATGGAAAAGATGAAAAGCGCGAAGGAGCTTCGATCGCTGAGCGCCCGGCTGGCCGACGAGATGGACGGCGCTGCGAGCCGCGTGCGCATCTGTATGACGGGCTGCCGCGCCCAGGGCGCCGACGAGATCAGGGACGCCCTGGCAGCGGCGATCGCCGACGAGGGCTTGGAGGACCAAGTCGAGATCCGCGAAACCGGATGTCAGGGCTTCTGCGCCAGAGCACCGGTGTTGGCTATCGAACCCCAAGGCGTCTTCTACCAGGAGCTGACCCCCAGGCACGTGTCCGATATCGTCACGAAAACGCTGCGGGACGGCGAGACCATCGGTCGGCTGCTCTACCGCGACCCCGAGAGTCGCCAGAGGATCGCAGAGCCCGACGAAGTGCCGTTCTTCAAGGGTCAGACAAAGCGCGTGCTCCGTAACTGCGGCGTGATAGACCCTACGAAGATCTCCCACTACATCGCGCGTGACGGGTATGCGGCTTTAGCCCGGGCGCTGTTCGACCTTTCACCCGAGGAGGTCATCAAAGAGATTACCGACTCAGGCCTCCGGGGTCGCGGAGGAGCGGGCTTCTCCACCGGCGTCAAATGGGGGTTCGTCCGAAGCGCTCCGGGCGCAACAAAGTACGTCATCTGCAACGGCAACGAAGGCGATCCTGGCGCGTTCATGGACTTGGCGATGCTCGAGGGCGATCCCCACGCTGTCCTGGAGGGCATGATCATTGCCGCCTATGCCGTGGACGCCGCAAAGGGCTATGTCTATGTTCGGGGCGAGTATCCCATCGCCGTGGAGCACCTCCGGACGGCGATCAGTCAGGCGAGCGAATTGGGTCTAGTCGGGCGGAACATCCTGGGATCAGGGTTCGACTTCGAGATCGATGTCATTGAGGGTCAAGGCGCATTCGTGTGCGGCGAGGAGACGGCCTTGATAGCGTCCATTGAAGGTCAGAGGGGCGTCCCCCGTCCAAGGCCGCTTTATCCGTCCTATTCGGGCCTGTGGGGGAGACCGACCAATGTGAACAACACCGAGACCTTCGCCAACGTGTCGTCGATCATCCTCCGCGGGGCCGGCAGGTACGCCGAAATCGGGAACGAGCGGGGCAAGGGGACCAAGATATTCGCGCTGGGCGGGAAGATCGAGAATACCGGTCTGGTGGAGGCGCAAATCGGCATCTCGCTTCGTGAAGTGATATACGAAATTGGCGGCGGCATCCCGCGGGGGCGGGCGTTCAAGGCGGCGCAGTTGGGAGGACCGTCCGGCGGGTGCGTTCCGGAGCAGCACCTCGATTTGCCCCTCGACTATGATTCTCTGGAGTCCATCGGGGCCGTCATGGGATCGGGCAGCATCGTCGTCATGGACGATGACACGTGCATGGTCGACACGGCCCGGTTCTTTCTCTCGTTCACACAGGTCGAGTCATGCGGCAAATGCGTCCCGTGCAGAGTCGGCACCAAGCGGATGTTGGAAATCCTGACCCGGATCACCGAGGGCAATGGCCGGGAAGGCGATATCGACCTGTTGGTTGAATTGGCCCAGGGCACAAAAGATGGGAGCTTGTGCGGTTTGGGTCAGATGGCGCCAAACCCGGTGCTCACCACCCTGGCGTTTTTCAGGGACGAGTATCAAGAGCATATCGTCAACCGCCGATGCCCCGGCGGCGTATGCGAGGCGTTGATCCAATTATACATCGATCCGGAGAATTGCAAGGCGTGTATGATCTGCCTGCGGCAGTGCCCGGTCGACGCCATTGAGGGCGGCAAAGACCTGATCCACGTCATCGATCAGGACCTTTGCTCCAAGTGCGGAGTCTGCGCCCTGGTGTGTCCGCCACGGTTCGACGCGGTGAAGGCAATCTCCGGCGGTCCGACGCCGGCCCGACTCCCGGAGGAGGACAGGGCTATCGTACGAACTGGGAGGAAGAGCGGATGAGCGAGGTCAAGCTTCAGATCGACGGGCGGGAGGTCCGGGTCCCGGAGGGCACATCGATCCTGGACGCGGCGAAGGCAATCGGAGTCGAAGTGCCCCAACTGTGCCACCGAGAAGACCTGCCGCCGTCCAGCGCCTGCCGCCTGTGCGTCGTCGGCGTCGAGGGCGCGCGAACGCTCGCGGCATCCTGCTCCACTATAGCCGTGGACAACATGGCGGTCGAGACCGACAACGAGCGCACGGCACGCGCGCGCAAGTTGGTGATCGAGCTCTTGCTGTCCGACCACGACCCGGAGTGCCCCCACGACGGCGCCGATGCGGCGTGTGAGCTCGGGAGATGGGCCCGCGAGTTCAACGTCGACGGAAGCCGGTACGAAGGCGAACGCCGCACATATGACACCGACGACTCGACACCGTTCTTCGTGCTCGACCACAGCAGGTGCATTCTCTGCGAGCGGTGCATCACGGCGTGCAACGAAGTTCAGCACCTAGGCGCGATCGGGCTGGCCAATCGCGGGTTCGCCGCCAAGGTCGCCACGCCTTTCGATCTTCCCTTGCTCGAAAGCGCGTGCACGTCGTGCGGCCAATGCCTCTCGGTCTGCCCGACCGGGGCCATCCGGCTCAAGTCGCCGATCGAACAGCCGATCCGCACGGTTGACACCACGTGCCCGTACTGCGGCGTCGGCTGCGGGATCAAGGCGAGGGTCGATTCCGAGGACCGCATAGTCGAGGTGCTCGAGGACCCTGAGAACCAATCCAGCCTCGGCAGGTTGTGCGTGAAGGGCAGATTCGGGTTCGGCTTCGTCAACCACGAAGACCGGCTGACCCAGCCGCTGGTTCGTCGAGACGGCGAGCTGACCCTGGCGTCCTGGGACGAGGCGCTCGACTATGTCGCGGACAGGTTGGCCGGATACGACGGCGACTCTTTCGGCACGCTCTGCTCGGCCAAGGCGACCAACGAGGACGGGTACGTGCAGCAGAAGCTTGCGCGGCTGCTGATGAAGTCCAACCACGTCGACCATTGCGCCCGCCTGTGCCACTCGTCGTCGGTCGTGGCCATGATGGCATCGCTCGGCAGCGGCGCCACCAGCAATTCCTACGCCGACTACGAGGACGCCGGCTGCCTCATGGTGGTCGGCTCCGATCCCAACTCTAACCACCCCGTCGTCGGCGCCCGCATCCGCAAGGCCGTCGTCGAGCGCGGGGCGAAGTTGATCGTCGTCAACCCTCGACGGACCGAGATGTGCGACCTGGCCGAGGTCTGGCTGCGGCCACGGCCCGGCACGGACGTCGCGCTGATGAACGCCGTCGCCAAAGCCGTCCTAGACGAAGGCTTGGCCGACGAGCAGTTCATCGCGGACCGCACGGAGGGCTTCGACGAGTGGCGCAGCGTAATCGAGGGCTACACGCCGGAGCGCGCCGAGTCGATCACCGGGGTCCCGGCGGCCGACATCGTCCGCGCCGCGCGCATCTACGCGGCGCCGCCGTTCAGCGGCTCGTGCCTGATCTGGGGAATGGGCGTCACCCAACACACCAACGGCACCGCCAACGCCCATGGCTTGGTGAACCTGGCGCTCGTCTCAGGCCAACTCGGCAGCCCGGGCTCGGGCATCTCGCCGCTTCGAGGCCAGAACAACGTCCAGGGATGCTCCGATATCGGCGGCCTGCCGAACTTCTTGCCCGGCTATCAGGTCGTCGGCGAGGACACTGTCCCGATCTTCGAACAGGCATGGGGCGGCAGCCTGCCGTCGAAGCGCGGAATGGCCGTAACGGACATGATCGAGGCCATGCACGACGGGCGCATGAAAGCGGCCTTCGTGGTCGGCGAAAACCCGTTGCTCAGCGAACCCGACCTCAACCACGCCGAGGAGGCCTTTCGCAACCTCGAATTCCTCGTCGTGCAGGACCTGTTCCTCCACGAGACGGCGCAGCTCGCGGACGTCGTGTTGCCTGCCGCTTCGTTCGCCGAGAAAGAGGGCACGTTCACGAACTCGGAGCGGCGGGTCCAGCGCGTGCGGCAGGTCGTGCCCGCGGTGGGCCAGAGTCGCCCGGATTGGGACATCCTCTCCGACCTGGGCAGACGGCTGTCCGCGAGGCTCGGGCTCGGGCTTGAACACGAGTTCAGCTACGACAGTCCATCAGAGATCTTCGACGAGATGGCCCGCGTCATGCCGATGGTCGCGGGCATCAGCCATGATCGCCTCGACCGTGAGGGCGGCATCCAGTGGCCCTGCCCTGGCGCCGAACACCCCGGAACCCGATACCTGTACGAGTCGGACTTCCCGCGAGGACCGAGAGCGAAATTCGTGGCCTTCGAACAGGGGCCGCCCGCCGAGGAGATGCCTTCGGAGCGATTCCCGTTGATCCTCAGCACGGGCAGAATCCTCTACCACTGGCACGGTGGAACGATCACCCGCCGCGCCTCGCCGCTTCTTGAACGCGTGCCCGAGCTCGAAATCGCCGTCCACCCCGACGACGGCGCCAAATACGGCATTGATGACGGCGAATGGGTCCGATTGCGATCTCGCCGAGGCGACCTCGAAGCTCGCGCCAGGCACTCGGACAACCAACGGCCCGGGGAGCTGTTCGTGCCCTTCGTGAAGCTACAGGAACACGCGGCCAACTTCCTGACCAATTCGGCGTTGGACCCGGCGTCCCGCATCCCCGAGTACAAGGTTTGCGCGGTTCGATTCGAGAAGATCGCTTAGGCGCGAGTCGCCGATTCGGCCGCCGCGTGCCCGGCACAGGACACCGGCTTGGCCCTGTTGGCGATCAACACATCACGTGGACGCGACCTCCTCTCGCCATTCTGAGCGCGCACGCGAAGAATCTCGTCGCGTGCCGCACGGGGGGCTGATGCCCAGATGCTTCGCCTTCTGCGGAAGGATCAGCATGGCGAATTGACTTGAGCGCAAAGTAATTGGTTGATGACCATACGGGCCAGAGCACCGTGGATCGAGTCGCCCACATAACGGCGCTTTGGCCTCGATAGAACCGGGGCCAAGCCTACCCGGACTCTCGTGTGGCCGTCACGGCCGCTCCGACTCGAGGTTGCCCTGTTTCTTGTAGCGCTGGGCCTTGTGGATGTATATGTCGCAGTAGTACTTGGTCAGCTCGACGTGCCGCTCCTGGATCTCCCCTCTTACGCGTCCGGGGATGCCGACGACGATCGAACGCGCGGCAATCTCCATGTTGTCCAGGACGACCGTGCCAGAGGCAACGACGCTGTCGTCGCCTATCACGACGCCGTCGTTCAGGGTCGACCCGTTGCCCAGCAGCGCTCGGTCGCCGACGGTTTTCGCGTGACACAGGACCCGGTGTCCTATCACGACGTTGTCGCCGACTGCCACGTCGTCGTCGCCGTGCACGACGGAGTTGTCCTGGACGCACGTGAACTTCCCGATGGTGATCTTCCCCATGTCAGCGCGGACCACGGCGCCGGGCCACACGCTCGACCCTTCGCCGATCTCAACGTCCCCGACCACGTACGCGGCCTCGCTTATGAACGCCGTTGGGTGAATCTTGGGCCATATGCCGTCTAGACTTCGAATCAAGATGACTCCTCTCATGTCCAATGGTTTGTGCGGCCGGCGCATCGATCGACCGGACCCACCGATTGTCAGGCCACAGGGGGTTGGGTTGTCAAGTGGGCATGAGCGCAAGAGCGCAGTTTAGGCGTCGGTGGTAGAATTATTCTCATGCTAACGAGAACGACGGCGATCGCTATGGCGGGTCAAACTACAATCGAGTTGCAAGTTGTCTTCGAATCGACGGCGACCATTAGGTTCAGTTCGCCCTCGACTGCTGACCAAAAAGAAATGACCGAAGGAAACGATGAACGAGACGTACCGGTTCGTCATCGCGAACCATCGAGGTGGACTCGATGAACTGGAAGGTCTTCAGGCTGCGACAGCGATTCTCTGAGATTGCAGCGACGCGTATGATGGCCGCGGCGCTCGTCGTGGTCACGGTGATTCTGGCTGCTTGTTCGGACTCGGAGCCGAGCCCAACTCCGACACCGGCGCCGG
>CEQE01114477.1_pt1 | contig 26205 bp, 26 predicted proteins | sample 356201 | NCBI WGS metagenome assembly CEQE01 (sample SAMEA2619970, study PRJEB7988) | marine metagenome | biome: marine biome (ENVO:00000447); feature: mesopelagic zone (ENVO:00000213) & marine oxygen minimum zone (ENVO:01000065); material: "saline water (ENVO:00002010), including plankton...
CGAGTCACGCCGGAACATGGGCTGAGGAAGGATATAACTCGGACGATGCTGCCCGTCTCCGGGGTCAAGGTTATTTCCTGCCTTCAGAGGTCCCACGAGCCGAGAGCCAACATGAAAAAAGGCACGGGCCAGTCGAAGAGATTGATACCAAATCCATGATTGCTGCTGCGACGATCGACCGCCGTCCTGTCTCAGCATCGAAGGTATTATCTCAGAAGAATCGGTTTGCGGCGTTGGGCGCGGTATCTCTCGAGAGGATACGTCAACTACTCCCGCCAGCGACCTGGGTACGGGCATACAGGGCCATGTGTCTTATTGTCGGCCCATTGATCTTGCTGTTCTGCGCGTCACTGATCGGCTGGTACTTCGATCTACCTGATATGTTTCCTGCAGTCGCCGATCTGCTTTGGACCGCTGTTTACGGCTCGATTGGCATGGGCCCTGCCCTGTTCATAGTCTTCGCCGTGGTTGCATACTGCGCGGATCAGGGCACCACGCGTACTGACGTCTTTGAGATAGTGAAGATCGCGTTCGTTTTCTTGGCTGCGCTATCCGTACTGTTGTATTTTGGATTCCTGTAAGACCTCTCGGTGTTTCGGTTTGCGAATCATGGTCATGGCGTAGGGCTTCGAAGAGGTCACTGCGTGCTCTGGTGATGTCTTGGCAGGTAACGGAACCACTTTGTCTCGGAGCTTGCTGTCTGGCGAGACTGATCATGCCGATGCCTGCAGTATGCCAGGAACGGTCATTTTGAAGGACACCATGGAATGACCTGTATTAGTACATGAGCCGCTATTCATGCAGCATCGGGAGTGTGCCCGTCGCACGGGAATTCAGCGCGACAACGGTCACTTCAGTCCAGCCTTGCGCAGCGCTGCCATATGCCTCTGGATCAGCGTCTGATCCGTGTGAGGATTCCTCTGCCCCCACACCTCGACGGAGAAGTTCGGTGAGAGCTTCAGTACTTCAGCCGCGGAAGTTTGCGCCTGCGCTTCATTGCCCAATTCGCTGTGCACTATGGCCAGTAGCAGGTGGATGCTGAAGGATTGCCATACGCCTGACGGGAAGGTGAGAGCGGGCTGTAACGCAGCCAGTGCTTCGTCAGGTCTGCCCATCGAGTTGTAGATGGAACTCAACTGAAGAAGTGTCCAGGCGGCCGTTTCGTCCACCGGCGACACTATAGCGCCTGCCTCGGGTTCGCGGTCCCGAATCACTGAATCGAGCGCTGCCAACGCAAGATCCGGGTTACCCATGGCCCCAAGAATACCTGCACGGTTCCTCTGCCCTGCCACGTTCGATGGGTCCATCTCGACCACCCTGTCTACCTGGGTTAAGGCAAGGTCGTACTGCCGCTTTTTGAGGTAGGTGTTCCCCAGTGCAAACCAGCCCGGGACAAAGGTGCTGTCCACTTCGACGCTCCGTTTCGCCATCTCGAGCGCCCGTTCCAGGGCCAGAGGATCCGCCTCGTTTTGTGTATCCCACTGCGACAAGTAGCTGTAGGCCATGGACGAGTAGGCGGCCGGATGCTTTGGATAAAGGGCGATGCACTCGTTGAGCAGCGATTCAGCACGCGCGAATTCGCCCAGATTGTTCCAGTCGTCACCCAAATGAACGAGCGTCCACGCTGCCGGGCTGGCCGGGCTCAGGTCGATTTCCTTTTGGAAAAACTCGGCAGATTCACGATAGCGTCCCATGAATTGGAGCACGAGCCCTGTTACTTCGTAGGTCCCGAGCCACGACGGCATAAGGTCTACAGCCCGCTCGGAAGCCTTCAGCGCCTGTGCGTACTGGCCCCGGATCATGTAAACCGTGGCCAAGGTGAAATCGGCCATTCCGCAGTCGTTGTCGATTCTCTTCGCCTCTTGTGCAAGCTGCTCAGCCTTGTTGAGTGCATCGGGAACCGAACCGGGGGCGAACACTGAGCTATACCAGTACATGAATCCCAACGAGGCAAGGGCATCGGCATATCCTGGATCGAGGGCGACGGCCCTCTCGAACTGTTCTCGGGCCTTCAGCCTCAGGGCCGCCTCACCTTCCCGTTCCGATTCATTGTAATAGTGCCATCCGAGCAGATAGGCGTCATAGGCGCTGAGGTCGTCGGTGGGAACGCGCTTGGCCCGGGAGAGTTCTGCACGCTCGTGCTCTGTAACGAGCGCGGCAGCGACTCTTTCCGCGATCTCGTCCTGGAGGGCAAAGACGTTTTGCCATGGACGATTATAAGTGTCCGCCCACACGTGACTTTCCGTGCTCACATCGATTAGCTGCACATTGATCCGAATCGCATCGCCGGCTTTCTGAATGCCACCCTCGAGAACGTACGCCACTGCCAGTGCTTCCCCGACTTGCTGTACGTCCACCGCTTGCCCTTTGTAGACGAAGGTCGAGTTGCGCGCGATGACGTGCAGCCCGCGGTTCCTTGCCAGCATGGTGATGATTGCGTCCGTCATACCATCGACGAAATACTCCTGCTCGGGATCGGCGCTCATGTTGTCGAACGGAAGAACGGCGATCCTCGCCGCTTCTTCCCGAGGAGTTTTCGCTGACCGTGCACCACGCGCGGCAGCCGGAGCCACCGCAGCTTCCGGAGCTTGCAGCACATCCGATTCGTTAGACGGACCGCTAAGCCACAATATGACGGAACCAACAACTGCCACGACGACGAGCAACCCGATGCCAGTCGACATGAGCCGGGACCCAGCGTTTCTGTCCGATGGGACGGGCGTCACTGAGACACTCACCGGGCCGGGGAGAAGTTGGTCCTGTACGGCCTTGATCAATCTGTCGCGATACGCCGGCTCTGTCAGCTCGTGCTTGAGAATCGCTTGACGCGACCCGAGGCGAAGTCTCAGCCCTTGCGGGAGCGGGGTCTCCTCGAGGTGCACCGCCAGCAAAGGCTTGGACTCGTCCAGTCGAAGGTAGGCTTCATCCAGACAGACCTGCGACTGAACAGACTGTGGCGTGATGAAATACAGGAACAGGGCCGAGTGAGAAACATGAACTGCGAGTTCATCACTCCAGCGTCGACCCGGACTGATGCCTTCATCCCACCAGACATGAAACCCTTCATCCTGGAGCCGCCGGATCTCGGGATACACGATGCCCGCATCGGCGTGAGCGTAACTCACAAAGATGTAGGGCTGCTCTCCCTGATACGCTGGAAATGGCCTCTCCATGCCCTATTCCCCTGTTCTTGTGGGGTCAATGGTACTCCTAGGGCCGGCCATGTCAAAAGCCCTGCCCGTGGAGCATGTTCATCACAGAGCTTGCCGGCTTGTGGCCGAGCCCGTTCAGATCCTCTCGCAACATCAGTGACCGCTTGCTGGATGTGCTGCTGCCGTTCATCTGGAAGACCCAGCATGACGGCTTAGAGGGCCAGATTCAGGACATCCATGTAATGAAACCAATGGTGTCGGAGTAAAGTGCCAGAGTAGCGCCTGTCCATGTCTGTTCAGAACAGAATCGAAAAAACCAGGTAGTGGCCTGGAAGAGCGCGTCAGCAATATGCTTCGTGTGGGACAGGGGCAGATGGACCGGTTGGCGAATGACCCATGCAATATGCTGTTCGATGACTAGATCACTCCGTGCTCTCAAGCAGAGACACTACATTCTAGATGATGAGTGGTGTGTCAGCCTAGTTACCGTGACATTGGGGGTCGTTCGCCGTATGTCAGAAGTCGCCATAGCCATTCCACCGGACCGAATTTGAAGCAGCTGAGCCACCAGAAACTGATCAGCAACTGGAAAACCCAGATTGCCAGGACGATCGGGTAGAGCATCCAGCGATCGAGCGTGCCGAGCAACGAGAATCCCACTCCGGTGAACAGAATTAGGCAGATCAGTGAATGGGAAAGGTAGTTTGTCAGCGCCATTCGACCCACGGCGGCGAGCCGTTGTGCAAGCCACGAAGAAATGCCCATCTTACAGACCAGCATCACAACTCCGAGATATCCTGTCGCCATACCCAATCTGCCAATATGGTAGGTGGGACGTACAAATGGAAATCCCACCAAAATATCAAAGGAGCTTTGCCGGAAGGTGACTACTTCATATAGGTTGACAGTCAATCCTGACGCGAACCCTATCAATGCCATCTTGACATAGAACCCTCTGGATCGACTGGCACTCAACACGCCTGCTTTGAACAATGCCATGCCTAACAGCATCATCGCCAAGGCATCGGGAACCGAGTACAGCGGCATTTGGAAAGTGAACAGCTCACGGGATTTCTTGAGATTGAACTGGAGATTCTGCTGGAAACCGCCTCGGCGCTGAGCCAGTTCCTCATCGATCACTTTTGGTGCGAAGTCCGACTCGAAATTCCACCACACGTCCAGCGTTTCCCTATCTTCCTGGCTGAGTGCGGCTTTTTGCTGGTCACTGGTAATCTCCTGACTCGCCGTCCTGAGCAGATTTAATCCAAAACCCGAGGCCGCGTAGTAGGCTGACATAATCAACACCATGGTAATTGATGCGATCAGCAGCCAGCGAGATGATCTGTTTCTGAATAGGAAGAGAATTGCCCCGGCAACAGCATAGGCCACCAGGATATCGCCCAACCAGAGCAGTAAGTATATATCCAGCAGTCCAAACATCAGCAGCCAGAAGCTGCGGCGATAGTACAGCGCGGCACTCTTAGCCCCACTTCCAGTAGTGAAGAGCACCACACCGGCGCCAAACAGAATCGAGAATAGACAACGCATCGATCCTTCGAACAGGACATCGACGCTTCCCCAGACAATAAGGTTGATACCCGACGTTGCCCCATCGACAGTGGGGTTGAAGTAGGAAGCTGAGTGCAACCCAAAGCCGATGATGTTTAGCAGCAGAATACCGAGAAGTGCAAATCCCCGTAGTACATCGAGGGACTGAATTCTCGCGCTCTCTGTTACGGGTTCAGGCTTGGGCATTGTGTATTTCCGGTTTTTCCCTAGTATTGAGTCGGTGTCGAGTGGCTCGCAATTTACCATGTCCAGCGATCCAGCAGAAGGACCGCGATTGGCCGATTGCCCCCGGCAGAGTAGACCGACTCCATGCGGCTATACAGACCGCTATCATCTCTAAAGCTGACACGAAACTGGGGCCGATCATGCCGTACCGTAACCGTCGGCCCGCGCAGACAGCAGAACTTGATTACTCAGATAGTGATCAGCAAAACGGATAGATGAGCATAGAGATTCGAACGGCTACCTTGGTATACAACCTGGATAGAGTCTAGCCAAAAGACAGGTTCTCGCTGGTTGTTCAGACTACAGAGCGACATTGAATCGCTGTTACCAGACTCCGGGAATCAGACGGAATCGAACCCGGGTCACGTACTCAGCATAGCCGGGCAGTTCGGCTTGGAGTGTTCGATCCTCAAGGGCAGTACGAATCACAAACAGGAGTGCCGCACTGAGAGATAGAGCCGCAATTCCAGGCGAAGGGAGTAGAAGCGGCGTCGAGAGAAATGTGGCGATGAAACCGACGTAACCAGGATGACGAACCACCGAGTAGGGCCCTTTATCCATCACGCGATGTCCCATTTCCGTCTGGATACGCACAGTTGCCTCGAAGAAAGGATTCCAAAAGCTGGACCAGGTTGCGAACATCAATCCAGAGACGAAGATGGCCAACCCAGCCAACCACGGAAAGTCAGGTGGGCTCAGGTCGGCAACGCGCGTGTGCGAATCGACCGAGCGGAACAGGATGGCGAAGATGTTTGCCACGAACGCAGCCAGCCAGACCCAATCCCAGGTCTTCGTCCCCGAACCCAGGGGCATTCGTCGCCACGCCAGATCGGGGTTCCAGAGGAAGAAGCTGTTTTTGAAAATACCCATGCCAGCGACGAACAGGCCCACGTAAATCCATCCGAGCGTCCAGCCCGGTCCCCGTTGGCGTGCCAGCAAGGTCAGCCCGGCCAGGACTATATACATGGCGATGATCGTGCAAATCTCGATTCGGGTCGGTTTCGGTAGCTGGGATTCAGGGAGTATTGAGTCTGTAGCCAATGTGCAGTGATCTCCTTGACGGAATTCCAGGCACAGTTGCCGTTTTCGACTCCCGTTCGGGTGGGGACAGTTTACTTATCAGAGGGAATTGCCTGTCGCACTGATTTCTCCGGCGCTGCCACTGGTAGTCCCACGATGTCGGCTGTCAGGGCATTGCTAGCTATTCGTATACCGTGCCTCACTTCAGCCCGAAATTCCTCGCCCAACTCCTCCCACTCCCGGGTCTGATTATTCCAAACCCCCGTAATCGCATGATCTGGGGTTTGGAATGACAGGGACACGCGGCCAAATCTGAGTATGTCGACCTGGCGTTTGTTGCCATTGAGGGTGATGACATCACTATAGGTTTCGTAACTGCCACCATACTCGGTCTCTGTCTCATAGGCGTCCATAACGCGGATGAATTTCTCTGACAGAGTAATATCGGCCCGTTCCATCATCGCTCTCAGCGACGCCAAGCGTGCCTGCCGCTCAGTCATTCGGAACGGTATATCAAGTTCTATAAACTTCTCAAGACTGACGATCATGGACTCGAGCAGCGGCGGAGTCTGGCGAGCCATACCCGTGACATTGCCAATCGACTCATTCAACACAGCCATTTCCTTCTCCTGCGCCAAGACCAGCTGTTCTTGCTGCCGGTTGTAGACGCCTAGGCCGTCGACAATCTTCATGATCTGCATGTATTGATTCAGTCGATCTTGTTCATTCTGTGTCTGGCCGGTGGCGGCGCACGTGCTGAAAACCGAAAACACGGCCAATAGCATAACCGCAGGGGTCGATCTAATCTGATGCTCAATCATGCTCATCCCTCCTGATAGGACGGTGTGCTTCGTATAGTTGTGGGGACAGTTTACCCCATCGACTGTGAAAATCTCTGAATGTACGTAGCATGACCAGAAACTCGGAGTACAATCCAGCAAGCTACTTAACCCAGCGCCTTAAATGCTTTGTTAGTTCCCTCCAATGCCTGGGCTATGTCCTGCTCTGTATGCGCAACCGACAAGAACATATTGTGCCAGGGATGCATGTACACACCATTCTTCAAGGCATTGGTGCAGAACTTGAATCCCAGCTCAAACTTCGCATCGTCTTCGAACATCACTGTGGGCATCTGTGGCGGTCCGGACTGAATGATCGGCCGAGCATGGCGTTGGGCCTGTTCATACAAGCCATCACGAAACTGCTGGCCCAATCTTTCCAACTTGCGCGGGGCATCCTCTTCCTCGAGAATCGCCAGCGTTTCAAGGGCGGCCGCCATCGGCGCCGCCTGGTACCAGAAGGATCCGGTAACGAAAATGCTGCTGGCGGCCCCACGGTAGGTATCGTCACCGAGGATGGCCGCAATAGGCTCACCGTTGGCAATGCACTTACCCCAAGCGGAAAGATTAGGTTGCACGCCGTGAAGGGTCCAACTGGCATCCAGCGACAGTCGTAAGCCGCAGCGGACGTCATCAAGAATCAACGCCGCCCCCTCGGCATCACAGATTTCACGGACCTTGCGGGCGAATTCAGGGTCGGTCAGCTGCTGCTCGGAACCCGCGTCATGTTTAAACCCGCTGACCACAATGCCCGCCAAATCTCCGGAGGCCGCTTGCGCCGCAGCCGTGAGACTCACGATGTCATTGAATCGATAGGTAGGGAAATTGGCGTAGTCTTCTTTCGGCGTACCCTTGGTACGTCGGGCCGCCCAAGGTTGGGCACCGTGATAGGCGCCTTCGGCGACTAAGATTTTGCGCTTCTCGGTTTGCGCGCGAGCCACCATATTGCACACCGTGGTGGCATCGTTACCGTTCTTGGCGAAAATAGCCCAGCCGGCATGGCTCACCTGACTGACGAACTTCTCTGCCAGATCCACAATCAACGGCGCCGGTGCGTCGGCGATGTCCAGCTGGTTTCGTTGCGCATCCGCGGCTGCCCGAATCCTGGGATTGCCATAGCCGGCAATCATGGGACCGTAAGAACACATAAAATCGATGTATTCGTTACCGTCTACATCCCACAAGCGGCAGCCATCCGCGCGCCGAAAGTACTGCGGATAGCCTTCCGGCATGCCCCTGTAGACCGACATGTGACCGTACATGCCGCCAGGAATGACGTTCTCCGCCCTGGCTTTGAGTTCATCGTTTTTGGACACGGGTTACTCCAACGAGCAAGGGACAGCCATCATAGTGCAGGCCAGACCCAGTGTCACCTCCACCAGATCCTCAAAACAGACTGGCTGTAGAGATCAGTTTCTCCGGCTGACCACCATAGCATACTGTCCCTGGAATGGGGCATTCAACCGATGCGAACACTCACCGTAGCAGTTGGCGACTGAGAGGGTCGTCGCGTCTAGCCGCCACATCCACCACAGCCACCACCAAAACCACAGCCACCACCAAAACCACCACCGTACCCACCGCCGTGTCCACGAAATTCCACTTCGCTCAATACCGACATCAGAGCGTCAAACAGGAAGTCCGCTATTAACAGACCGAAACCTGATACAAGCATGGCAATGATCAGATCATTCCAGTTCTCAAGTCCGGTTAGTTGCCCAAAGTAAATCCTCTGAAGGGCAGCCACTTCGATTAGAATAAACGCGATAAGACCGATGAAGAAGGAATCGACAAATTTGCGCTTTAGCAATATCGTCAGGACCAGCAGAACAAAGAACGCTTTGTAATAGAACCCCATAAACTCAGGACCATTCATACTCTCCGTGTGGGATATGCTCCACAGTGTAAATAGCACTATGGCTGGAATCCCAAAGCGCCAAATCGTCCTTACTCTGCGCTCAAAGATTGGTCCCTCATGAGATTCAGCGTCCTTTCCTGCAAGGTCTTTCCTCTCGTTTCTTGCTGCGAGGGCGTTTCCAAACTCGAACTGACTCTCACAGCCATAGCAGTGCAACTTCTGGTGAATCTTGATGGAACGGGGCACTGCTCTATCACGCAGACATACCGGGCACCGAATCACATAGGTGTCAACGGATTCACTCATTTGCAATCACCGAATCCAGTACATGATTTAGCAGCTTTAGTAATCGCCGATGAATTGATTCTATCTCATCAGAAACAAGCTTCCGGGGATGTTCTTTTAGGTTCAACAGCTCCTTGAGTACTGAAACATCCGTTCTGAAATGCTGGCTGAAGACGGGAAGTCTGTCATTGAAAATGGCAGGAATCTCAACCTGTTTCAGCCTAAGTACTGAAGACAGATCAATGAATAGTTGAGATATGATTGCCACTATGAAATGGTGGTACTTTGTCGGCTGTGAGCGGTGATGGATAAATGCTTGCACACATCGGAGTCGTATATTCCTCAGGGCCTGTTCGCAGAGGAAACCACACAGTTCCGCATCAAGCGCCAGCTCAGCCAGAGCATCTTCTCCGTGCAGCAGTTGATAATCTCGTTTGATGCTCTGGAATTTCAGCGCGAAGGCCCGGTAACTCCTGTCGATGCCTTCGCAGGCAAGCACAAAAGGTTCAAACCCCTGATTCGATGTCATGACTTCGGATATAGCCTTGTGAGAGTCAGGAGTAGAACTCTTTAGAATAATCAGAATATTGAGGTCGGATACGCCCGGTATGAACCCGCCCCTAACAGCACTGCCATAGAGGATCAAAGTGTTCAGATTGACACCTAAACGATTCACCAAATGAGATGTGAGATCCTCCACTCTCTTTTGGTACTTTCGAGGCAGTCTATTACTATCAGCCATACAATTGGCCTGACGAATAGTTTACCCGTAGTATACGCATGCTACATTAGCAATGTAAATTGAACCCGCATACAGACGAGACGCGTGACGTATCAACCCAAGCGACTGCTTCTCCAATGGCATATTACAGAGCGCTGTAATCTGCGTTGTGAGCATTGCTACCAGGACTCCTTCAAAGGAGATGAACTCTCGCATGTAGAGCTTTTGAGTGTGCTGGAGCAATTCACAGACCTTCTGACTTTCTGGCGAGATCAATCGTCACTGTCGACGCCTGGCCACATCACCATCACCGGCGGCGAACCGTTTGTGCGGAGCGACTTCCTGGATCTGTTAGAGGTGTTTGCTGCTCAGAAAGACATCTACAGCTTCGCCATCCTAACAAACGGCAGTCTCATCGATAGGAAGAGGGCGGAATATCTACGGGCGTTAGATCCAGCATTCGTGCAGGTGAGCATTGAAGGCACCGAGCAGACCCACGACAGTATCCGAGGCGAGGGTAATTACCAACTGACAGTCGAAGCCATTCGTAATCTAGTCCAAGCCAAATTGCCCACGCTGATCTCGTTTACAGCCCATCGCCAAAACTACCGAGAGTTTCCGGCGGTTGTTCGCTTGGCTAGAAAGATGGATGTGACGAGAGTGTGGTCCGACCGCATGATTCCCCTGGGGAGCGGTTTGAATCGTGAGTTGTTGAACCCCGAAGAGACACGAGAGTTCTTTAAACTCATGAGACGGTCTAAACTGACGACCGACCTTATGCGGATGATTCGCCTAAGCCATACCGAACTTTCCATGCGCCGCGCACTACAACACCTGATTGTCGGTGGCGCACCCTATCATTGCACGGCAGGGGATGGCCTCATCACCGTTCAACCCAATGGAGATCTGTTGCCTTGTCGTCGCATGCCCGTCACCGTAGGCAATCTAATGCAGACTTCACTGAGCAAACTGTATGATGAGAGTGCTCTTTTTGTAGCGCTCCGTGATCAGAACCGAATCAGTAACGGATGCGAAACGTGCGCGGCCAAGAGATCATGTCGAGGAGGGCTAAAGTGTCTCTCCTATGCAACAGCTGGCGATCCCTTTCAGGCTGATCCTGGTTGTTGGCGTGCTTCAGACAGGTTGATAGCCCGCTCTCTTGAATGAAATCATCGAATCAGTCATAGACGATGATAATTGTTTGTGGTGAGAACCAAGCCCAGCGAGGGCGCCGATTTACACGTACCCAAGGGCCAGTAAGACCCCCCTTAGAAGGCGTAGCAGAAGAGGACCAGACAAGCTTGTGTCTCAAAGGGGAATCTATGGAGTCGCTATAGGCAAAAAGCGGACACATAACATGAGGTGTTTCGGCTACCCAGATCCGCCGGTGTCGACCTAATCCGGACATGAGACGCATCTCAGACAGCTGGCGCTGAGTGTTGATCGAGTGCGCCCAGAGACGCGACTGGAATGCGGATCTGAAAGCGTTTTGCACTGTTCACCTAGTCTTGATACTCTTGAATTGCTTGATCGAACATCACGCCATTGGGCATGACGCCGTGTAGCGTATGATTCTTGCACATGGGATAAACAGCCACGGGAGCAACGCAATGAAGCGCTTAGAATTGCTGACCACTCTCGCAGCTTGGTCGATTATTGTCTTACTTACTACGGGGTGTGCCGGTAATCTGGATGAGTTCGATCAGGTTCTCGGTCAAGGGAATGCGTATCTGGCAAGCGGTCAATACGAGCAGGCCATAGCTGATTTTGCCAAGGCCATTGAGATAGACCCTAGATCTGCTGCTGCCCACAACGGTCGGGGACGAGCCTATCTCGGCAATGGCCAATATGACCAAGCCATCACAGATTTCAGCAAAGCAATAGCACTCAATTCAGAATTTGCCGATGCGTACACCAATCGGGGAAATGCCTACAGAAGCAAGGGAATGCCAATAGCCAAGTCGGTCGCGGACTGGGAGAAGGCTAAAGCGTTGCGCGAAAACCAAGCGATTACGGAATTGAGCAGGGCAATAAAGACAGACCCGGATAGTTCTGGGAGTTACGTCGCCCGAGCAACTTCCTATCAATCCATAGGCCAATTCGACCTGGCCATCGCGGATTACAACAAGGCTATTAAGCTTGAGCCGGAGAACATGTCTACCTATATTGTTCGCGGCATTTTTTATAGTGCAAACGGCCAGCATGATCTGGCTATCGCTGATCACAGCAAGGCCATAGAGATGGTGCCCGAGAGTGCAATGGCACACTACATGCGGGGAGGCGTGTACGAGAAGAAAGGCGCACTCGATCAGGCCATGCTTGATTACACCAAGGCAATACAGCTTAACCCGCCGGAGACTGTGCCGGGATACAATCGCGGTTCACCTTACGTATCTCGGGGGATGGTCTACGAGAAGCAAGGGCAACTCGATCAGGCAATTGCTGATTACACCAAGGCCATAGAGCTGGACCCTAACGCAGATGCGGCTCCCATCAATGAGGGGATTGCCTTTGGGAAGGACCTTTTGGCTTACTACCATCGGGCGCAGACCTACCGAAAGAGGGCCCAGTACAATCAAGCTATCGCTGACTACGATGGGCTAATAGAGATGGTACCTGACCCCAGGGCCTATTACTATCGGGGGCTGGCCTACCGAGAGAAGGGCCAATACGCACAGGCCATCGCTGATTATAGTAAGTCCATTGAAGTACTGCCCTCACCTTCAACCTATTACAGTCGGGGACGTGCTTACGGAGACAAAGGCCAGTACAAACAGGCTATATCTGACTATAGTAAAGCCATTGAGCTGAATCCGAGTTATGCTCTCGCCTACAGCAATCGGGGAATAGCATACCTCGTAGAGTTGGGCGACAATGCCAAAGGCTGCGCTGATTGGAAAAAGGCTTGCGAGCTAGGTAACTGTGTCGAAATCACAGCCTTCGCAGAACAGAAAGGTTGCCGGTAAGCACGCACTCATTACAAGCACTGCATCTACATTGGGCTATCTTCTATTCAGCGCACACTTTGGCCGCTGATTCACTTCCCCTGCACTTTCGTCCACTGTTCTCTGGACAGCACGAGCGTGCCTGGCGATTTCTGGTCGCGAATCACAAAGCCCAGCGATTTCAGTGGCGCAAGCTGTTCTGCAGGGTCGGCATTGTGGGTGACGATCCCAGTAACTTCTGAATCCCCAAAGATGTGATCCACCATTGCCCCAAGCGCTTCCTTATCAAGATCGTTGTCTTGATGATCCGACAGAATTACATGCCCAAGCTCAAGTTCTTTACGCTCATCAGTACCATTCAGTGCCAACAGACCAATTACTCGCTCACCCTTTCGGAGGGAAACAGCGAAGTATTTGCCCGCCTCCTTGGCAAAGTAGCCGGTGAGCCCTTTGACATCCGTCGCGGATGTCGGCCATTTGTCGAATGCTGGACCTGGTGCGGACTTCCAATCCAATGCCAATTGCTGGACATCGCGCCAGTCTTCAGCAGTGAAAGGCCGGATAACTAATCGAGCGGTCTCAAGTGTTTGGATCGACATCGATACTGCCTCCTGTGCGCTTGCAGAAGTCATTGCTTTTACACAGAACAAGATGCTGTACATACCAACGATAGCTATTGCTCCTGCCCTCAGCTTCATAGTCCCTCTCCTTTCTCTGCCCATTCGCTTCTGCAGACTTCCATTGTGTGGGCAACGAATTCAATGGGTGTGCCGTCAGGATTGTTCGCAAACGATCCCTTACCTTCCCCAATCTTTCTAAGCCCTAGCTGCTTCAGTGGTTCTAGCTGACCTTCCCATTCTGATGCATTGTGGGTGACCAACCGATCTACATCCGGCAACTCGTCAAAGACGTATTGGATCATTCGTCGGATCGCCGGCGTTGTAGTCTCAGTTGCCATATGCTGGCTATGGAATAGGTGGCCGAAATCAAGAGCTCCATCCTTTACCCCGTTGAAACCAATGAATCCGATCATCTCACCGCTGTCTTTTTCAGAGACTGCCCAGAAGGAATCGCCTTTCGAGAAGAATTCGGCCATACCTTTACATCCTTTCTCGTCAGTGGGCCAAGCGTGATCAAAATGTGCTGCTTCGGAGTTTTCCTTGTCAACAGCGAGTTTCTGTAGGCCGCACCAATCGTCTGGTTGGATGTTGCGTACAACGACGTGCTCGGTCTCGTAGGCTTTCGCCACCCGCGTACCGGTACCTTTCCTGTCCACATACAGATTCAGTGGGCGTGGAAACCGAAACATCCCGGTCTGTCGATATGCGCTTGGTGCACAACCAAAGACCTTCTTGAATGCTTTGCCAAAGGCGCTATGAGTCGAGAAACCAAACCGGATGGCGGCAGAGAGAATGTCGGCACCTGCCGAGATCTCACGTGCCGCATGAAGCAAGCGGCGGCGCCGAAGATATGCCATCGGCGGCAGACCCGTGTAGGTTGTGAACAGGCGACTGAAGTGATAGACCGACATCGCTCCTCTCTCCGCAAGCTCTTCCAGCGTAACGTCTTCCTCTACGTTAGCTTCAATGTGATCGACTACCTTCTGAAGCCAGTACCGGTGATCATTGGTATCTGAGTTGGTCATGGAGGGTATTATACGAGCGGCACAGCTCTGGACTATTCCAATCTTGCGCAATCACCTGAATGCGATGGACAAGGAAGATCAGCAGGAACGAGTGGGGCACCTATGCCATCGAACCTATTCAGACTTCACGCATCCACTACTGGTTGCTCTAGAAGTGCACCAGCAGTCAGCTTACAACGCAGCAGGCAAAAGAAGTGTTCGACATGAATGTCGGTTCTGTATTGAATTGAGCCGTCTTCAGATTACTCAAAACCAGGTATTGGTCGTAATACTCAGGGTCTGGCCTTCTCCAGACCGGATATTCTCCAGACCTGCAGCCACGACGCTGTCTCAGACGGCTGCTTTCTCTAAAATCTCGTGTTAGACAACGGACGACTTGACTAATCTGGTCAATCTCTGCATTGTGCCAGGTGCAGCCATCGTGAAATATCTCTGAACGACAGCTTTCAAAGCGTAAAGCAGCCACCGACAACGTGGTAGTCAGGACTGTTCTGGAGAAGACGCGATAGTGATTTAGAACTGGTAGGAGAATGCGCAATGCGAGTCAACGGATGTATCGAATGTGCCAAGTTCCCGTGCAGCGACGTGAATCACCAGTGCTATGTCGTTCCAGACGTAGACATAAATCCCGAGAAGGTCGCCATCATTCTGATCTCAGAGGCCGCACCGTCTGATCCCGCTGACTACTACTATGCCAAAGAGAATCCGTTGTTTCAGCGAACCACCGTACAAGCATTTCAGGATGCTGGTGCAGTTGTCTCATCAATCCAGGATATTCTCGATCTTGGTGTATACCTCACCACAGCAGTGAAATGTGGAAAAACGGGATATGGAATCAGAGCGCCCACCATTAGAGAATGCTCACTTATTCTGGAGCGCGAGTTTGAGTTGTTCCCAAGTGTGAAGGTCTTCATGATGATGGGTGATGTTGCCATAAAGGCTGTCAACTACATTGCCAAGAGGGCTGGGGAGGGGAGGGTTATTCCGGCTGGCTCCACGTACAAGATTCGAAACCAGGAATACTTCTTCCGGGGGAAAAGAGCCTTCCCATCGTATCTGCAAGCCGGTCCAAGTTTCTCTATTGAAAAGAGTAAGCGTAGGATGATTGCAGAGGACATTAATGCCGCTCTCGGTCTTGTGGAGTAAAGGGCTGTCCCTCGCGGCGTTTTCTGTGATTTGAACTCTCCTGGTAGTCGTGCCTGGCCGATGTCATTAATGGTTTGGGCGTCCCGCAGCCTCGGCGACCGCGAGCGCATCATTCTCATCAGTCTTATGGCCCTGGCGGAACGGCGCTACTGAAATTGCCGGGAGAATTCGTACTTCATGTTGGTAATTCTGTGCTGTTCTCGCCCAAAAATGGGCAGATGCACAGGCTTCAAAAGCCACTAATGAACGTTTCTGTTTCACCAGAAATTCCTGGAACTTGGTTCGAGTGAGCGACCTGTTGAGCACCTCCTTACCAGCACTGTTCAAGACCGATACCTGTATTACGCTCTTTGCCAAATCTACTCCAATTGTATTTAACTGTGTCATGTGTGGATTCCTCCGTTTCTGTGGTGAAACTCAACCTAGCCATCTAGGTTGGAGGAGTCCATACATTGTGCCAATTGCTGCCGTTTTCATCCATGAGCCGACAGCCCTTTAGTCATAAGGGCGCCTCTTGAATCTGGATATCGTCAACCCAGAGCGTACCCGGTTCCATAATGTGGAGCTCAAATCGGATATGGTCGTCCAACTGTGGCAACGCGAAAGCCTGGTCGAACTGACGCCAGGTTCTGGTGCCCGTCTCCTCTTCGGCCAAAACCACCACAATTCGGGGATGGGCTGCCAGATCCTTCTTGACGGCATCGGACGGGCCGAAGAGGGGATCTTTCCCCTCATTCCTGATAGTCACTCGAATCCTACATCCCCGGTTCCTGCGCCAGAAGCTGATTCTGTACGTGCTTCCTGGTCTTGCCGGACGAACCTGGAATAGATCAGGCATCGCCCATCCCCCTCGGACACTATCGACCTTGCGCACTACTAGTTTCAGCGACTGTCTGCCCTCTACCGCATCCAGCGTGTCAAGTGAGATTTCCACATCTCCCTTGTCTTTGATTCTCGGAAAGAACCAATTCACGGGCAGCCCAGCTCTGGCGACCTCGAAACCACCATTGAAGCCAACAGATGGGTCTTCCTGCATCACGCTAAACCTGATACAGCCGCTGAGGAAGGCGGCCACTGCCATCGCTGCGCCCAGCCTTCTGTGTGCAACAGTCAAGAGCGATCCCATCGTTCCATCCTTCCTATACTGTATTCAACACCAACTGTGGTTAAATGGGTCGCCCTCCTATCTCGATACGGTCTACAGGCTCATGTGCCTTCCATGGCGCTAATTCTCGAACGCCGAATGCGAAAACCAGCCGTTTCAGGTTCCCATTCTGATTACACCCATGAGGCCGCATTTGCAGTGACATACATGCAAAATAGCAGTTGAAAGGATAATATGTGCTTCCCCATGACTCCTAAGAGTGCATACCCTATTCTTTAAGCATTCACCACCGTCAACGTCTGACAAGATACCAATAGAACAAAGGAGTTGGACAAATGCAAACTGATCCAGATTTGTTGTACAAATCACTGTTTTGGACGCCCAGAGTTCTGTGTATTCTCTTTGCCATCTTTCTGAGCATTTTCGCGGCCGATGTGTTCGGCGAGGGTCGTGGATTCTGGGAGACGGTTTTGGCACTGCTGATGCACCTAACCCCATCAGGAATGCTTCTCATAGTGCTGGCAATAGCTTGGCGATGGGAGTGGGTGGGAGCAGTCGTATTTCTCGCTCTCGCAGTGCTGTATCTGATCTTCGCCTGGGCTCGTCAATTTCATTGGTCGGCGTACGTGGCGATTTCTGGGCCGTTGTTGCTCATTGGGATTCTGTTTCTCGTCAATTGGTTCTGGCGGCAAGAGATCCATGAGTCAGTAACATAGCTTACGAACGGGTCACCAGTCTTCTGAGCGACTCGCATCGGTTGGCGCCCGGTTGACCTGGCAACTCTCGTGTAGGATTAATCGGTCTCGCTCAAGACTGATTCCATCCAGAAGACATAGTTTTAACGCAAGCTTGAATTCAGAGACTTCCAAAGGTATGGCTCCCATTTTTGTGGTAGAGGAAGGATACCCTAAGCCAGTCCAAAGCGGTCGGCAGAACAGAAGCTAAAAGACTAGATTATGGACCCCGGTTTCTTGATACTCTTGAGGAGTGGCTACAGGATCTGTATCGGGAAGCAAGATGAAACAGATAGCTGGGAAGAAAATAGCGAGCCATGTCAAACCAATCAACTGATCAAATACCTGAGAATCGGCTGAACAAGCAACCTTGGTCTCATCCGCGTAATATTGGTTTGATACTAATGTGGCTCATTACATCCATGTCGATTGTCTATCTTCTTGTCGAGGGCGTTCGAGCCAGTGATGAATACCAAGAAGTACGTCATCTACTACACGCCGTTTACGTGCTTGTATTAATGTGGTTCCTGGTTGACACCGGACCATCGAGTCGTCGACTCCCTCATATTGAACCTTTCACGTTTCCACGATGGAAATACGGTGGATACATACCTGTGTTCTGCATTCTACTGCTGCTATTGCTGAACGCCTTTACCGATCAGGTTGTCGCGACGTTGCCACTACTGCTAATCATCGCATCAGTGTGGATATTGATTGCATGGCGGAAGGAGATTCGATTGAGAACAGTGGTTTTGGCGCTATCGGTCACCATAGTCGCACTGTTATCAGGACTGCCAATATTGGTAAATGGATTTGTCGGCAGAGCGGTCTTTATTGTGTTTCTGGCAATCACCCCACTATTGTTCATTGCCGGCTGCTTGGTCTACAAACGTACTAACATGGGAGGAATTCAGCTTGCAGAAGGAAACTATCGGGAAGCTCTCAAGAGCTTCGCTCTTGGCTGCTTGCTCTTCGTGCCGCTGGGTTTGATCAATGCTGCTGAGGGCTCGCCCGGTTCGGGTATCAATTGGGTAAATGAGCTCTGGATGCCTTTTTCACTACCTTGGTTTTCGGGGATTGTGGAAGAGACATTGGATAGACTGCTGCTTGTTGGTCTTTGCTATCTGCTGCTGAGGCCGGCTTTCAAGGAATATCCGATCATCGCTGTTGTCATAGCTGTGCTTTTTAGCGCCACCACATTCGGATTGCGCCATGGCTGGACGATGGAGAGATTTCTTACAACCGGAATGCTATATGGTTTACCAATGGCGGTTGTATTCGTTAAACGTGATTGGGAGCACGCAGTCGGCGCTCACTATATGGTCAATTTCATCCCTTGGACTATGGTCTTCTTGAGAGCTTGATGCGGCAGACGCAACGTGTCAGTGCAAATCAGTCGCGCGCAGCTTGAGAGTTGACCTTTTCAACCCATGGATGTCTGCAATAGATGGCCGAGCAGCGGAACCAGGCCGCGATCGGGCATCCGCAGAGGAGAAGACTATGCATCTCATGAAGTTCTCGATGACGCTGGCAGTCGTGTTGCTGTCGGCTGCCCTGTGCTTTGCCGAGGACCTGCCCGAACCAAGGACCGGCATCCTTGGTGCGTTTCCTGCGGAGATCGCGCTCATCAAAGGCGAGATTCAAAATCAAGCCATCGAGTCGATTCTTGGTGTCGAGTTCATCGTCGGTGACCTGCACGGGCGCGATGTCGTCCTTGCGTGGGCCGGCATAGGCAAGACCAACGCTGCCGTAACGACGATCCTGTTACTCGAACATTTCCACCCCAGCGAAGTCCTGTTTACCGGGATCGCGGGAAGCGCCGATCCTAACCTTGGGCCAGGCGACATCGTCTTGGGCGCATCGACTGCGCAGCATGACTACGGGATGTGGGGCACGTCAGGTTTCGTAAACGCGCCGACCCGAGGCATATCACGCCAGCGCGTCAATCCTCTTTACTTCCCTGGGGATGAGAAGCTCCTGCGGCTGGCCCAGAAAGCTGGACGAAACCTTTCGGATCTGCAAGGAATTGAGAGTGCCGACGGTGTGCGACAACCCAAAATCGTCACCGGCGTCATCGTCACCGGCGATGCATTCGTGGCCTCACAAGCGAAGACGGCGGAGTTGCGTGAGCTTCACAGCGCGGCGGCTGTAGAGATGGAGGGGGCGGCAGTGGCGCAGGTCTGCTACGAGCAGCGGGTGCCCTGCCTCGTGATCCGCAGCCTGAGCGACAATGCCGACGCAGCGGCGATCACGGACGTGCGCAAGTTCACCAATGTCGCAGCTAACAACTCGGCGCGGCTGGTGATGGCCCTCATTGACCTGCTGCAAGTGAACCGATGACGTTCGCAGTTGGGCCCATTGTCTCCAGCCTCTGCATCGCTATGGTGTGGGAACAAAACCCCGAGTGGGCAGATCTGAGAAAACCCGTACTGGAGTTCGCCGCCAAGTTCAGCGTTTACTCCTGCAGGCCGGTTAGTGTAGAAGAATACGGAAACACCCATCGCAATGGACAAAGAGGTCGCCGCTATATTGACTATCACACTCGGGGTAGCGAAACTCTCTTTAGTTTTCCCATTCATCTTTCCTCCTGGTCTTCATCAATCGCAGGTCAGGAACAGCAACTTGCTCGCAAATCGTGTGGCGTCATATCACACCAAGTGTGGTGAATCCCAGCTGGGCAATCCACGAAATAGCAACGTAGGAGATTGAAATGACAATTACGGGCCAATGCCTTTGTGGTGAGATCAAGTATGAAATCGGAAGCGCGCCAGCAATGACTGGAGTATGTCACTGCAAGAATTGCCAAAGACAGGCGGGTTCCGCTTTCTCAACCCTTGCTGGTGTGCCGACGTCGGACTTCAACTTTACTTCGGGACAACCCAAGCTTTATAAGGATAGTGATACTGATAGCGGAAACACCGTTGAACGTTACTTCTGCGGCAATTGCGGTTCTCCGATTTACTCTGCCATTGCGGCCCAGCCTGACACACTTTTTCTCAAAACCGGAACCATGGACGACACCAGTGGGTTTACCCCGCAGTTCCATGTCTGGTGTGATAGCAAGCAGGACTGGGTATCACTTGAAGAGAACGTCCCGCACATGGGCAGGCAGTCGTAATTCATCGCCTCTTGAATCCACCTGGAGACAAACGACGCCCGTCAGACCAAGCTCCTAGGAGAAGGTGTTTGCCACGCGATCAGAGCTGCGAAAGTACATCGTCCATAGCACTGCCCAGGCGATTGCGAATAACACGAATGACGCCAACGTCGTGACTTGAGCAAGAATCCGCTCAAGGGCCGCTTCGTCCGCGAGAATCACGGGGTATAAGATACGGAGCGAGATCAACCCTGCGCCAACCCAAACTAGAGCGATGTTCCATGCTGGCGCAGACGGCATCTTCAAGACCAACAGAACAAGCGGCACAGCGAGCACGACGAGGATCGCCACGAAGAGCCCAATGGGATAGTCGAAGAACCACCCCGCCAATGCCGCGGCGTAAAAGGACAGCACTGGCACCGAGCCAATGAGATATACCAGCAACCAACCGTTGATGCCTTTCATCGTTCATTCCTCCGATCGAAACAGATAGCCAACATAGTGGGGACGCCTTCAAAGTTCATGACTTGCCTTGGTTTTCGAGAGAGTATCACCGTTATGACGTTTGGTTACCTGAGGGAATGCGGTGGATTGATTCTGTTTTCCTTAGGAAGGCTACTGCGGTCCGCTCAGTTCCGCCCGGAAGGTGTCCGCAGCCAGGTTTTACCAGCTTTTGACAGGATTTACCCCTGCAGTACAATGACCGTGCAGAGAGTGTGGGATTAGGGCTGATCGGCCCTATGCATGAACGGAGATGAACCAACATGAGTGACCAAAGCTACGAGCGATTGGCTGATGCCCTCGACGCACTGCCCAACGGTTTTCCCAGAATGCCGTCCGGCATCGACATTCGCATCCTCAAGAAGTCCTTTGGCGACCAGGAAGCGGATCTCGCCGGACACATGAACCGCAGCTACGAGACCGCCGAGCAGATCGCCAAGCGTGCCGGGTCCGATGCGGTCACCGCCAGGGAGGTATTGGACAGCTTGCTGCCCACTGGCCTCGTGAGGAGGAGGCGCGACGATGGTACTGTGAAATACCGGCTCGGGCCGTTTCTGGTCGGCTGGTATGAGGCGCATATGAGCCGGCACCCTAACGACACGGAATTCGGTGAGCTATTCGAGCAATACGTCCATGAAGGGGGTGGCGAGCGAATATTGTCACCGCGCCCCGGTCTGTTGGGTGTGGTGCCCGTGAAGGGCTCTGTGAAAGCTGAATTGCTGCAGCCACATGAAGACATCGATGCGCACTTCGCCCGCCACGAGCGCTTCGCGGTGTCGGATTGTATCTGCATTATGGAACGCGATCTGGTCGGGGGTAGCTGCGACAGGCCCGTGAAGAAGTGCGCTTTCGTTGGCTTGCCCGCTGAAACGCCACTGTCTGATCACGTGCTTGACCGGGAGCAGGCCAAAGAGCTCTTCGACGATCTCGAGGACGAGGGTCACGTACACCTTGGCTTCTACGGGTTCACCTCAACCGCTGATTCACCCCAGTTCGTCGGCTGCTGCAACTGCTGCGGCTGTTGCTGTGCAATCCTCAGGGGGACCAATGACCTGGGGCTCGACGAAGGGCCGCAGAGATCCAACTTCCGCGCCGCCATTGACCTCGACTCGTGCACTGCCTGTGGCATGTGTTCCGAGCGTTGTCAGGTTGACGCCATCACCGAAGATGAACATTGCATGCCGGTACTGGATGTAAGCCGATGCATCGGCTGCGGCGTCTGCGTGATCGGTTGTGCCAGTGAAAACATCCAAATGCACCCGGTGTCGGCGGAAGAGTGGTTCGAGGTACCTGCCAACTTTGAAGAGTGGGAAGAGAGACGTTTGCAGAACATGGCTGCAGACATTCCAGTAAAGGTCCAGATGCGTTGACTTGCCTGCAGGTCCGATCACGTCGATTGTAAGGGCCGCGCCTCTGGTCAAACGTCCGCGCTGCGCCCGAACAGTTGGCAGCCACACTGACGTTTCGCGATGTAGGAAGCGGCGCTGATCTCAGAGAGCGTTGTAGTCATAGCGGAGCCTTGCGCTATTTATCAATCAGGATCCCGAGTTAGTCAACAGTCCCGAGATATTTGTCCAGCCAGTCAGCAACCTCTCCCAGGCTCTTGTTGAACGGCAATGGTTCATGACCAACGTCGTAAACAACCATCTTCTTATCTTCCGACAAGCCGCCGTGAACAAGAATGGCTGCCTTCAGCCGTTGCTCAAGAGTCAACAGGGGCAACGGCCTTGAAGCCCCATAGCTGATGCCCAGGTAGGCGTACTGACCAGTGTGCATGTGCACTAAAGCGCCATGCAACTTACAGAGAGATTAGTGCCTCAAATAGCAGTCAGAGTTTACATCCGCCAGACACCGAAGCCCTTGGCGCCTTCTATCTTGTTGTTATGACAGGTCGAAAGTACGATGGAAATGTATGTCCTGGTATCCCGGGGATCGATCAAACCATCGTCCGAGACAGCCGCCGTTGCATATAGCGCAAGGGAACCTGTCTCTTGATTCGCTTCGACCGCGGCAACCCGAACGGCGTTCGCTTCTTCATCGAACGGTTGCCCGCGCCGTTCAGCGGCTTTGCGTGTGACGATAGTCATGACGCCTGCCATCTGCTTGGGTCCCATCACCGCTATCTTGGCCGTCGGCCAGACAAAGTTGAAGCGCGTATTGAAGCCGCGACCGCTCATGCCGAAGTTGCCTGCTCCGTAGGAGGCACCGATGATGACCGTGATATGGGGCACTTCCGAATTCGACACGGCATTGATCATCTTCGAACCATTCTTGGTGATGCCCCCCTGTTCATAATCGCCGCCGACGATGTACCCGGTGATATTGTGGAGGAATAACATCGGTACATCGATCTGGTTGCAGAGTTGGATAAACTGGGTCGCTTTCTCGGATGACTCGGAGAACAGAGCCCCGTTATTGCCGAGAATGCCGATAGGGTAGCCATCGATGGATGCCCAGCCGCAGACCAGGGTCGGTCCGTAGAGGGGCTTGAATTCCTCGAAACGTGAGCCATCGACAATACGGGCAATCACCTCCCGTATATCAAAAGCTGCCTTCAAATCCTTGGGTACAATCCCCAGCAATTCTTCGGGGTCGTAGACCGGCGGGTCCGGCGGCATGGACGGTCCGGGGCCCAGTTTGTTCCAGTTCAGGTGGGAGACTGCCTCTCGACACATGCGGATGCCGTCCTGTTCATCCTGAGCTAGGTAATCACCCAGTCCGGAGAACTGCGTGTGCATTTCCGCACCACCGACGCTCTCGGAATCGACATCCTCGCCGGTGGCCATCTTCACCAGCGGCGGTCCGCCAAGAGAGACCATCGCTTGCTTCTTAACGAAGATATTGTAATCACTCATTCCCGGTTGGTATGCACCGCCTGCCGTTGCGGCACCAAAGACCACGGATATCGTCGGGATGCGCATCTTCGACAGTTCTGTGATTTCGTAGAACACGCGTCCGCCTTCGGCAAAGTGCGACAGACCGGATCGCAATGCCGGTAGCCTCGGGTCTCTCTCCTCGGCCCGGCCACCACCGCCGCCACCGCCACCGGGATTTCCAGTCAGGTTGGCGCCCGCTGATTCGACGAACTGGACGTAGGGTAGTCTATTCTCCCTGCTGATCCTGAGGCCGCGCATCTGCTTCTTTCCGCCAGCCCCGGTGCCGGCACCGGCCATCACCGATGGGTCGTTTCCCGAAATCAGGCATTCAACGCCGGAAATTACCCCAATTCCCATGATAAAGCCGCCGCCAATGGGTTGGTACGAATTCCAACCAGCCAGCGGGCTGATTTCCATAAACGGCGCGTCGCGATCCAATACCAATGCAACGCGCTCACGAATCGGGAGCTTGTCCCGGGAACGCAAGCGCTTCATCGCTTCCTCCCCTCCCCCTTCGGTGACCTCCGCGAGCAGCTCTTCGACATATCCGAGCATCTCGAGCATATCTTCCCGATTCTTCTTAAAGCTGTCGGAACGGGTGTCCAGTCTTGTTTTGAGGGTCGGCATCGACTAATTACTCCTATATCTGGTACGCCTGAGCTCTCCTTTGGCACGCATCAGTATGTGTCAAGGACCAGGCTTCTGGAGTATACGGAGCATTCACACCCATTTCTAGGACATCCATCCAAGAGATTATTTGATCTGATAATAGCCAATTGGCGAGTCGAACCCTCCGACGAGCGTATCGTCGATTCTTTCACAACGCACCTTTAACTCTGAATTGAGGGAACTGACAGTGCGTTGACAAGTGATGATCTGATCTGACTTAGAGAATCGAGTCATGTGGGCTGCGACATTGACCGCCTCGCCAAACACATCTCCATCCGGACGTCGTTGAGCCACTCGAAAACTGAGACCCATCTTTACAGATACCTTGGTCGACTCTCCGCGCAGCCCAATCGCGATTTCATCTCGAATATCGATTGCAGCCCTTACACAGTCATCACCAGTGTCAAAACAGCACGATATCGTTGAAGAACCCGTCCCACTCGTACCGCACCCGCTCTGACTCGAGATTTGCGCGTGACGTACCGACAGCGATCAGTATCTGGGCCTCATCCAGGGCGTCATCGATGGCCTTCTTGTAGCCACTGGTGCCCTGTTGAATCAACGATACGTCGTCAAGGAAGACCTCGATGTCTAACGACGTCAGATGATCATATAGTTCACGGGCCAACGCGACTTCTTCTGTACTATTGCCTTCTCTATCGAGGTTCTTTCTGGAAATGAAAACCTGGTATGTAGGCATGAAGGAACTCTTAGTCAGCTCGTTAGATAGTGATGCCTTCCTGCGCCGCGACTGTGCGGATATGTTCAGCGGCCAGATCGTAGGTTTTTTCGTCAGGCAGATGCTCCATCATATACGGGATTTCCTGCGGCAGGTTGTTGAGTTCGCGCAGATTAGCAGCGATGTCCAGGTTGCCCTGACCGGGCAGCACCTCTCTCAGGATGACGCTGATGGCGGGTTCCCGCATCTGGATGTCCTTGGCGTGGGCCGAGACGATTCGGTTGCCGAATCGTTGCACACACTCTCGCATGATGTCGGCGCTGGTCCAGTATGCCCGCGGGCAATTGATGAGATTGACCAGGTCCAGATGCACCCCGAACTGCCGACGGTCGACGGCATTGAGCAGTTTCTCGATCGCCACGGGGGAGTCGACGACGTTGAAGGGGAAGATCTCATATGAGAAGGATGCGGTCTTAGGCTTCACACTGTCGATGATTTGCCGGGCAACTTCCACGGCTTCATCGAACGCATCCTGAGTGAAGTTCGCCGCGCTGTGACTGGAATTGCCATTGCCATGGCAGTAGGAACCAAGGATGTTGACGGCACAACGGGCACCCAGTTCATCCGCCAGAGCCAGGGCGTTGACCATGGCCTCACGGGTTTTCTTACGCTCGCCCGGATCAGTATCGAGAAGGTTCTCCCAGTACCCGACCTCGGCGATCATGACATCCTCGGCTTCAAACGCCCTGCGGATCTCCCGGATCCTATCGGTATCCCTGAGTGACACCCTTGGTGCGTAGGCCGCTCGATAGCCCTTTGCTTTGTGCGCCTTGGCCAGCGCCACAGGGTCGCTGGCCTTCGCCCCGTGGCTCTCTCCTGCGCCCGCCGCCTTTGAAGTGTCCATGAAGACAGGTCCACCGAATCGTATCATGCTCGTACTCCTTACCGGGGTCCCCCAGTGCTCACCAGGGAGGCATCCGAATTTCAGCAAGTCGGCAGTTTAAGGTACTGACCTTGGGAGTGTAAGTGCCTGTGTCTCGCTCCGCAGCAAGCGATAGGGTATTTCACCGTCTGGCTTCAGTGCACTGACTACTTAGAGTCTGCTCATAAACTATAAGCCATTGATATTATTATGGAAT
>CEQE01017762.1_pt1 | contig 26195 bp, 30 predicted proteins | sample 356201 | NCBI WGS metagenome assembly CEQE01 (sample SAMEA2619970, study PRJEB7988) | marine metagenome | biome: marine biome (ENVO:00000447); feature: mesopelagic zone (ENVO:00000213) & marine oxygen minimum zone (ENVO:01000065); material: "saline water (ENVO:00002010), including plankton...
GAAAAAATGCTTAATGATTATCTTCAATTTGCAAGTTCACAAATAAACGAAAAAACAGAATCATTTGAGTTTGATGTGCTTCTTAAAGAAATAACTTCACGTTATGAACATAATAAAATTAATTTATCAATAAATGATAAAGTTACTTTTAATGGTAGGTTTAATTCTATCAAACGCTGTATCAATAATCTTTTAAACAATGCAGCATTATTTGGAAGAGAAATAAATGTTACTCTAAGAAAAAAAATGAACAATGTTGTTATTTTTATTGATGATGATGGACCAGGTATCCCTGAACATGAAAAAGAAAACGTTCTTAAACCTTTTTACCGAATGGATGAAAGCCGCAGCCAAAATAAATCTGGAGTTGGATTAGGACTTTCAATTTCTTATGATATTATTAGATCTCATGGTGGCGATATGTTGCTTGAAACAAGCCCACAAAAAGGACTGAGAGTTAAGATTTCTTTGCCTTCTTAATTTTTTTTCTTTTTTTAAGTTTACCAAATTCCTCTTGAATTTTATCTAATCTAGCCTTTTGTACTTCAAATTCATCTCTGGTCACTAAATTAAATTTATTAATAATGCTTTCTTTTTTATAGTTTAATGAGTTTTTAATTTCTTCACCAATGTCTTTTGAAGTAATTAAGCCTTCTTCAATTAATTTAGCCAATCTATCCATTAATATTTTTGATTTGGACATATATATTACCTTAATTTAATATATTTTATTGCAAAATAACAAAAGATTTTTTTATATAAATTACTAATGTTCATTCACAATTTTGATCCCGTACTAATTGATTTATATATCATTGAGGTAAGGTGGTACTCTTTGGCCTATATTTTTGGAATTTTAGCTGGATGGATATATGCTAAAAAAATAATTAAACACTTAAAAACCAATAGTAGTTTAAATTATTTAAATATTAAAGATTTTGACGACTTCATCCCATATTTGGTTATTGGAATCATATTGGGTGGAAGGTTGGGTTATGTTTTAATTTATAATTTCGATTATTATATAAAAAATCTACATGAAATTTTTTATGTTTGGAATGGCGGAATGTCATTTCATGGAGGATTGATAGGTATTATTATAGCAACAATTATTTTTTCAAAAATAAGAAAAATATATACTTTCATTTATCTAGATATTATTTCATGTGTCACGCCAATTGGATTATTTTTGGGTAGAATTGCAAATTTTATCAATGGAGAACTGTATGGCAAAGCAACTGATTTGCCATGGGGTGTAATATTTCCAAATGCGGAAACTTTTGCTAGACATCCTTCTCAAATATACGAGGCAATATCAGAGGGATTATTACTATTTATTATATTAAATTTTTTAGCTTTTAGAAGAAAATTAATTTTTAAACAGGGATTAATATCAATTTATTTTTTATTCTTCTACTCAGTTTTTAGATTTTTTTCTGAAACTTTTAGAGAACCCGATGAACAATTGGGCTATTTAATTTATTTTTTAACAATGGGACAGTTATTAAGCTTAATTACGATTCTTTTTGGAGTTGTGATTTATTATAAAATAAAATGAATGTTATTCCACAAATTTTTAAAGATAAAAAAAGTTTACCTCTAAACATTTTTATAGACAGGGCGCTCTACAATAAAAAATATGGTTATTATTCAAAAAAAAATCCAATAGGCGCTAAGGGCGACTTTATAACTGCCCCATTAATTTCAGAACTTTTTGGTGAAATGGTTGCTATATGGTGTATCGCTTTTTGGGAAAAACTTAAAAAACCCAAAAATATTAACATAGTTGAACTTGGTCCCGGTGAAGGTTCGCTCTGCTTGACTTTAATTAAGGTTTTTTCAAGATTCAAAATATTTAACAACGCTCTTAAAATAAAGCTTTTAGAAAAAAGTAAATTTCTCAGGAAAATACAAGAAAAAAAAATTACTTCTAAAAAAGTTAGGTGGATAAAAAGTATTGAAGAAATTAAAAATGGACCAACAATATTTATTGCAAATGAGTTTTTTGATGCACTTCCGATTAAGCAATTTGTATTAAAAAAGAAAATTTGGCATGAAAGATTTGTAAAATGTATTAATGATGAAAAACTTATTTTTTATTATAAAAAAGCTAATCTAAATAATATAAAACATTTTGCTCGACTAAGTTTAGCAAAAAAACAAAAATTTATCGAATTTCCAATTGAAGCAATAAAATACTTAACATCAATCTCAAAAATAATTAAGAAACACGACGGAGGAATGATTTGCTTTGATTATGGCTATAAGAAAATTAAGATGTCAGATTCGCTACAATCGGTAAAAAAACATAACTATTCAAAGATTCTTTTAAACGTTGGAAACTCAGATATAACTCATCATATTAATTTTAATTTATTTTCAAAAATAATAAGAAACCTTGATCTTCATCTTGAAGGAATTACAGAACAAGGAATATTTCTACAAAAAATGGGAATAATTCACAGAGCAAATATGTTGACTAAAAATGCTAACTTCAATGTGAAAGCTGATGTTTATTATAGGCTAAAAAGATTAATGAGTCGAGGTGAAATGGGAAAAATATTTAAAGTAATATTTTTTAATAAAAAAGGAGTGAAGTTTAATCTAGGTTTTAAATAATGTTTTTTTCTAAACGGCTGAAAAATATTTCAAATTTAAAACATTGTTTTTTTTCAAGAAAAAATGGTGTTTCCAAAGGAATTTACAATAGTTTGAACTGCGGTATAAATTCCAAAGATAATAAAGAAAATGTAATTCAAAATATAAATATTGTAAGTAAAAAATTAAATTGTGAAAAAAAACCAATTGTTGTTTTAAATCAGAACCATGGCAATAAAGTTGTATGTTTTAACAACCAGGAAGATATAAAAAATAAAACAATTGGAGACGCTATTGTTACAACGCTTAAAAATGTCGGTATAAGTGTGCTTACTGCCGATTGTGTACCGATATTATTTTACGATCCCAAAAAAAAAAATGTTGGATGTGTGCACGCAGGATGGAAAGGTGCATTAAATGGAATTATTGAAAATACTGTAGATAAATTTCTAGAACTAAACTCCAACACAAGAGATTTGGTGACTGCAATCGGTCCTTGTATAAATCATCACCATTATGAAGTTGGTCATGATTTTTACAAAAAATTTATTAATCAAAATAAAAATAATCAACAATTTTTTATTGTTTTAAACGATAAAAAATATTTATTTAATATAAGAAGTTATATCAGTACAAAATTAATTAGACTTGGTATTAATAATATCGATCATATTGAAATGGATACTTTTTCAAATAAAGAAAACTTTTTCAGTTATAGAAGATCAAAAAAAAATGATGATAAAGACTATGGAAGATGTATTTCTGTCATAATCATGACTTAATCAATAGCTATAAAATGGTTTAAAAAGATCTTTTAAAAATGTATAAGTAATTATTACATGAAGGTTCTCTCAGGCAATAGTAACGTAAAGCTTAGTAAGGAAATTGCAAAACTTCTTAAAGTTAAGCTTGTTAACACCAATATCATTAGATTTGCTGATGGTGAAATATATGTTGAGATTAACGAAAATATTAGAGGAAATAGTATTTTTGTTGTTCAATCTTCTTCTAATCCAGCCAATGATAATTTGATGGAGCTACTTGTTTGTATAGATGCTTTAAGAAGATCTTCCGCGAAAAATATTACTGCGGTTATCCCTTATTTTGGTTATGCAAGACAAGATAGAAAGATAGTGCCAAGAACAGCAATATCTGCAAAGTTAGTTTCAAATTTGATCACAAATGCCGGAGCAAATAGAGTACTAACTCTCGATTTGCATGCTGGTCAAATTCAGGGTTTTTTTGATATTCCGGTAGATAACTTATTTTCCACACCTATATTTGCAAGAGACATAAAAAAAAATATTAACACAAAAAATTTAATTTGTGTTTCACCAGATGTTGGTGGAGTTGAAAGAGCAAGAGCTTTGGGAAGAAGAGTTAATTCAAGTATAGCTATTGTAGATAAAAGAAGACCCGAGCCCGGTAAATCTGAAGTTATGAATGTTGTTGGTCATGTTAGAGGTAAAACATGTATAATAGTTGATGATATAATAGACTCTGGAGGCACTATTGTTAATGCTGCCAAGGCTCTTAAAGATAAAGGTGCCGAAGATGTTTACGCTTATATTACTCATGCTGTTTTAAGTGGCAATGCAATTGATAAAATTAAAAAATCTCAGGTAAAGAAATTGGTAACCACTGACTCAATTGACAATTCAAAGAAATTAAAAAAGAGCAGTAAAATTCAAGTTGTATCAATCTCTTCTATAATGGCCGAAGCAATAAAACGTATTTCAAATTCAACTTCTGTTTCAAGTCTATTTAAATAATTTTCTTGTTTTATTTCTATTGATAAGTTAAAAAACGTTTCTTTAAAATAGAATTTAGTATGATAACTTTAAATGCAAAAAAAAGAGAGACCAAAACCTCGGGAGATATAAATAGGCTTCGATTAGATAAATTTATTCCAGGAATTTTATATGGTGGAAGTGAAGAAAATAAAAAAATTAGTTTAAGTAAAAATTCAATCAAAAATTTAATTAATTTGGAAAATTTTTTTTCGGCTATATTAAATTTAGAGATTGATGGCAAAAAAGAAAAAGTTATACCAAGAGATATTTCATTTGATCCTTTGTCCGATGAACCTATTCATATTGATTTTATAAGAATTATTGAAGGCGCTAAATTAGTTTTGGAAATACCCGTAAAATTTGTCAACAGCGAAAAATCACCTGGTCTTAAAAAAGGAGGCGTATTAAATATTGTTAGAAGAAAAATTGAGTTGAAATGTCCTGCTGAAAATATTCCGTCTGAACTTGTGGTAGATTTGGACAATACCGAAATCGGCACAAGTATAAAAATTTCTTCAATAAAGCTTCCAGAAAATGTTGTGCCAACTATTCAAGGAAGAGATTTTGTGGTTGCAACAGTTGCCTCGCCCACTGTTGTTGTCGAACCTGAAAAACCTGCTGAAGAAACTGCAACAGAGGATGGGACTACTGCAGATACTCCTCCTGATGGTGCTGAAAAACCGACTGAAGAAGGAAAAGATCAAGATGCTAAGGAAAAAGATCAAAGTAAAAAAGTAGCTGAAGATAAAAAGGAAAATAAAACTAAAAAGTAAATTGAAAGATTAAGAGATGCTATTATTAGTAGGTTTGGGTAATCCTGGTCCTGAAAATGAAAACAATCGACACAACATAGGGTTTAAAATTATAAATGCCATAAACAAAAAGTTTGCTCTCACTAAACAAAAACCTAAATTTAAAGGTTTGTTGACTACAGGAACAATAGGAGACAAAAAAGTTTATGCGATTAAACCTTTAACTTTCATGAATAATTCAGGAATATGTATCAGAGAGTTAATAGAATATTTCAAAATTGATTCTTCAGATGTTATTGTTTTCCATGATGACTTGGATGTAAGACCTGGTAAAGTAACTGTTAAATTTGGCGGAAGTAGCGCTGGACATAATGGAATAGAATCAATTGACAAATTTATTGGAAAAGATTATTCACGGGTAAGAATAGGAATCGGAAGACCAGAGAAAAAAGAAATGGTTGCTGACCATGTTCTTGATAATTTCTTAGATGATGAGGAAGACAGTATTACAGAATTGACCAAAAATATAGTTGAACACCTTCCAGAGCTTATAGATAAGAAATTGAATCTTTTTTCAAGCAAAGTAAATCAATCGTAAAAATTTATGAGTTTTAAGTGTGGAATAGTTGGTTTACCCAACGTAGGAAAATCAACTTTATTTAATGCTTTAATTCAATCTAAAAAGGCTGAAGCTGGCAATTTTCCATTTTGCACTATTGATCCGAATATTGGAAACGTTTCTGTGCCCGATAAAAGATTAAATATTATTTCAAATATTTCAAAATCAAAAAAAACTATTAATACAATAATTTCATTTGTTGATATCGCTGGATTAGTTAAGGGAGCTTCAAAAGGTGAAGGGCTGGGAAACAAATTTTTGTCTCATATCAGAGAAGTTGATTCGATAATCCATTTAACTAGATGTTTTGAATCTGAAGAAATACAAAATATGCATAAAAATATTGATCCAGTAAGGGATATAGAAATTGTAGAAACTGAAATGCTTTTGGCAGATTTAGAATCTATTCAAAAAAGATTAGAAAAAAATAAAAAAAAGAATCTAGAAGAGGATCAGTTAAAAATATTAAATGATGCCCTAAATTGTATCAATAATAATATTGATATTTCCACTTTATTAGAAAAACATGACAAAAAAAAAATAAATTTTTCTAGATTGCTTTCTTTAAAACCAAAAATCTATGTTTGTAATGTTGATGAAAATAGTCTCAATAGAGGAAATAAATATACTGAAGCTTGTCTAAAAAAATATGGAAAAGATAACATAGTTTTAGTTTGTGCAGAAATTGAGAATCAAATAATGGAATTGGATGAAAAGGATAGAGCAAATTTTATTACGGAATCGGGAACTAAAAATACTGGATTAAATTCACTAATTAAAACTGGGTACAAAATATTAAAACTTGAAACATTTTTCACATCTGGTCCAGAAGAATCAAGGGCATGGACTATAGCTACAAATACAAAAGCAATTAAAGCTGCTGGGGTTATTCATTCTGATTTTGAAAAAGGATTTATTAAAGTGGAAACAGTGTCTTACGATGATTTTGTATATTACAATGGTCATAACGCAGCAAAAAATGCCGGAAAATTAAGATTAGAGGGAAAAGATTATATTGTTAAAGATGGAGATATCTTATTATTTAGATTCAATACGTGACCAAAGCTTTTTCAAACTCAGATGAACTACAAAGGCCAATATAATTAAATATAAAATGACTTTAAATCCAATTTTATGTCTTGCTTCTAAACTTGGTTCTGAAGCCCAAGTTAGGAATGTGGTAATGTCTTTTGCCATCTGCTGTGTTGTAGCTTCAGTTCCATCAGCATAATCCAATAATCCATCGAAAAGAACATTTGGCATTTTTATATTATGTCCGGGCATATATTTATTATAATAAACTCCCTCATCTAATTCAAAACCTTCGGGAGGATCCTCGTATCCTAAAAGAATAGAATAAATATAATTTGCTCCATCCTTTCTAGCTTTTATTAAAACAGACATGTCAGGAGGATATGCTCCTCCATTTGCTGCCTCAGCTGCTTGAACATTTGGATATGGTTTCACAAATTTGTCAGATAATCTTCCTGGACGAGTAAACATCTCCCCTTCACTGTTTGGTCCATCAATTACCTCAAAACTTGCGGCAATATTTTTTGAATCTTCTCGTGAAAATTCTGGTCCACCTTTTTCTGATAAATTTCTATAACTTAACAATTTCATAGAATGGCAACCGGAACACACCTCGTTGTAAACTTGATAACCTCTCCTTAAAGAAGCTCGGTCAAAGGTTCCGAATAAACCCTCAAAACTCCATTTATTTTTAAGTAAATCTAAACCTTCTGCTGCCATGCTATTATTGGCAGAAACAATAATTATCGGATAAATAAATAAAATTTTTATAATAATCTTTAATTTTTTTAACACAAAATTGTCACCTGTAATTAGTTGTTTTTGTATCACTGTCCAGTACAGGATCAGAAATACTTATAGGAAGTGGCGTAGTTTTTTCTTTAAATCCTAATATTGGCATTACCAAAATAAAGTGTGCAAAATAGTAAATAGTTGCAGCCCTACCAATAAGTAAATATAGACCTTCTGGAGGTTTGGCACCCATATAACCAAGAACTATAACGTCAATAACTAATACCCAAAAAAATATTTTGTACAGTGGCCTGAATACAGCCGATCTAACCTTAGAAGTATCCAGCCAAGGTAAAAACATTAATATAAACAAAGAAGCAAACATCACAACCACGCCACCTAGTTTATCCGGAACAGCCCTTAAAATTGCATAAAAAGGAAGTAAGTACCATTCGGGTACTATATGTGTAGGTGTAACCATTTGATTTGCTTTAATATAATTATCTGGATGACTCAAAATATTTGGTGCAAAGAAAACAAAACCTGCGGTAATAATTAAAAAAATTATCAAAGCATATAAATCTTTAACAGCAACGTAGGGGCTAAATGGAACGGTGTCTTTTGATGGCTGTTTAATATCGATACCAACAGGATTAGTGTTCCCGGGAATATGAAGTGCCCAAATATGTAAAACTACTAGTGCAAAAATTAAAAATGGCAACAAATAATGTAAGCTATAAAATCTTGTCAATGTTGGACTACCAACCGCATATCCTCCCCAAAGCCATCCTACAATACTGTCTCCAACAATAGGTATGGCACTGAATAAACTTGTTATAACAGTAGCTGCCCAAAAACTCATTTGTCCCCAAGGTAAAACATAACCCATAAATGCTGTTGCCATCATTAATATGTAAATAAGCATTCCAATAATCCAAATCATTTCTCTGGGTGATTTATACGAGCCGTAATACAGTCCTCTAAAAATATGTACATAAACTGCCAAGAAAAACATTGAGGAACCGTTTGCATGAAAGTACCTTATTAACCAACCATAATTTACATCTCTCATGATATGTTCAACACTTTCAAAAGCTAAATCTGCATGAGCTACATAGTGCATTGCTAAAACTATGCCTGTAATTATCTGGGCAATTAAACAAAAAGTAAGAATCGCTCCAAAAGTCCACCAATAATTTAAATTCTTGGGAGTTGGATAATCTCTTAGATGATGTGCCAAAGATAATAATGGCAATCTGCTATCAAACCACTGTCCAAGCTTTGATTTGGGTATATACTTTTCTTCACTCATTAAAATCAACCTATTTTAATTGTATTGTTGTCAACAAATTCATATTTGGGTATTTCAAGATTTGTGGGTGCAGGACCCTTCCTTATTCTTCCTGAGGTATCATAGTGCGACCCATGACATGGGCAAAACCAACCTCCAAAATCTCCCTTGTTGCCTAAAGGGACACACCCAAGATGTGTGCAAACTCCTGTCATTACAAGCCACTCTGATTTTTTTACTCTATCCTCATCTTTTTGAGGATCTTTCAATTCATTTAGATTTACATTTTGAGCTTCACTTATTTCTTCCTGGGTTCTTCTTCTTATAAAAATTGGTTTACCCCTCCAAAGTACTGTGATTGTTTTACCTAAGCCAATACTGCTTATATCAACCTCTGTAGTAGCCAAAGCTTTAACAGATGCATCGGGATTCATTTGATCAATTAATGGCCATGCGGCCGCCCCAACAGCAACCGCTCCTAAAGCATAAGAGGCGGTATATAAAAAATATCTTCTTTCAGCAGTTTCTTCCTTCTGCTCTTTATTTGCAACTTTAATAGAAACAAATACCCATGAGAGACATAAAAATAAAATTAAAAGGGCAATAATCGTCACCAAAATTGTATATGATATGCTCATTTTCTAAGTTTAAACATATTTTTTATTATTAACAATTAAAGTATCTAATATATATTTTTATAAAAAAATACATTTTTTTCTACTACAAGAATGACACAGCCGCACTCTAAAAACTCTACTCTAATTAAAGTTGCACTTTATGAACCAGATATACCCCAAAATACTGCTGCGATTGTACGTCTGTGTGCATGTTTTGGAGTTAGATTAGATATTATTGAACCTTGTGGATTTTTTTTAAGTGACAAAAGATTTAAAAGAGTAGTGATGGACTATATAAATGAATGCAAAATAAAATCGTTCAAAAATTTTACTGAGTTTAAAAAAGATAAAAAAAATGAAAGAATAATTTTAATGACCACAAAAGCAAAAAGGAAATATTTCGACTTTAAATTTAACCAAAATGATACAATATTATTTGGTCGTGAAAGTGCTGGAGTTCCACAACTAGTGCATAAAAGTGTAGATTACAAATTAATTATTCCAATACAAAAAAAAGACAGATCCCTTAATATAGTTTCAAGCGTTGCCATTACTTTGGCTGAAGCTCTAAAACAAAATCAATGTCTATAAAAATGGATATTGAAATTAAAAAAAATTTAGCAAAAAACTGGTTTATTTTATTACGAGACATCATTTGTTATGAAATTGAAGAATTGGAAAAAGAATTTGGGACCAAAAAAAACAAGATACCAAAAAAATTCAAATCTCGAACATGGAGAAAATCCGATAATAATGATGAAGGCGGTGGTGAATTTAGAATTTTAAACGGTGGATTGGTATTTGAAAAAGTTGGAGTAAATTTTTCAGAAGTATATGGCAAATTTAATGCAAATTTTAAAAATAAAATTTTAGGAGCAAAAAATAATCCTAAATTTTGGGCTTCGGGTATTTCAGTAGTTATGCATATGAAAAATCCAAAAATTCCTGCAATGCATTTTAATACTAGATTTATTTCGACAGAAAAAAATTGGTTTGGTGGTGGAATAGATATAACACCAAGTATAAAAGATTTAAAAGAAGCTAGGTGGTTTCATAGAGAGTTAAAAATAACTTGTAATCGTCATAACAAAAAATATTATACAAAATATAAAAATTGGTGTGACAAATATTTTTACCTAAATCACAGAAAAGAAATGAGAGGCGTTGGAGGTATATTTTTTGATTATAAAAAAAATAACTGGAATAAAGATTTTTTTTTCGTAAAAGATGTGGGAAATACTTTTGCTTATATATTCAAAAAAATCATTAAAAGAAAAATGTTCAGTAGCTGGATAAAAAAAGAAAAAAAAATTCAACTTTTAAAAAGAGGTAGATATGTTGAATTTAATTTATTGTACGATCGTGGTACTCAATTTGGTCTCAATACAGGCGGAAACACTAAAGCCATACTGATGTCTTTACCACCAATAGCAACTTGGGATTAGTTTATGGATAAAGAACCAGTAACAGTTAATGGATTAGAAAAATTAAAAAAAGAGTTAGACCATCTTAAAAATGTTAAACGTCCAAATATCATAACTGCAATCGCCGAAGCAAGATCGCACGGAGATTTGAAAGAAAATGCTGAGTATCATGCTGCCAAAGAACAACAATCTTTTATAGAGGGAAGGATAGCAGAAATTATCGATACTATCGCAAGAGCTAACGTTATTGATGTAACAAAAATTGAATGTTCTGAGAAAGTAATTTTTGGATCTACTGTTGAATTGCTGGATATTGAAACAAGCAAAACAAAAATCTACAGAATTGTAGGAAGAGATGAAGCAAATATTGAGGAAAACTTAATCTATTTTAGATCACCTCTTGGAAGGGAGTTAATTGGAAAAAATAAAAATGATACAATTCGTGTGAAAACTCCTTCTGGAGATAAGGCATTTGAAATTAAGGAAGTAAGATATAGTCTCAACTTAACTTCAAAATAGCTTTAATATCATTTTTATCGATAATAAAATCGTTATCCATCCAAGATTGCTCTAACTTTTTTAGCGCAAAGCCAAGTTCTTTACTTTCAGAAAAATTATATTTTACTTTCAAATAATCTGCTGTGATTGGAAAAACTGGCAATTTTAATTCTTCCAAAAAGGAAATACGTTTTTCAAGTATACTAACATCTATTTCTTCTGATACGAAAGTTGAAAAAACTAACAAATCAATAATTTTCTCTGTATTTTCTAAATAAGCTAATTTAACTAATTTTTGTTCATCTAATAATTCTTTGATGTTAATTTTTTTATATCTATTAAGTAAAAATAATATTCTGTTTTTGTCTCGATTTGAAAATTTAAATTTATATAAAAAAAATTCACAATTATCTGAATTATCAATTAATAAAATTGAGATAATCAAAGAAATATCTAATTTATTAATGATCTTATTGGGTATATTTTTTATAGTTCTAAAGCGATCATAATGCTTTAATTGCGGAAAAATGACCAAGATTATTGAACAAGAAAACTCATCGTTAAATAACTCATAAAAATTTTTTAAATTTAATATTTTAGAAAATTCATCAAAAATTCTTTCTTTTGAAATTTTTCTTACTCCATTTAGTCCTTTTTTGATGGCTTGAACAATTTCAATATCATGTTGATGATTGCTGTACTGAGTGTAAAATCTAAAATATCTTAGAATTCTTAAATAATCTTCTCTGATTCTTTCATTGGGATCTCCAATAAATTTAACAACTTTATTTTCTAAGTCTTTTTGACCACCTAGAGGATCATATATTTCGCCTTTTAAATTAGAATAAATTGCATTAATTGTAAAATCTCTTCTTTTGGCATCAATTTCCCAGTCAGAAATAAATTCAACATCTGCGTGTCTTCCGTCTGTGCTTGTGTCTTTTCTTAAAGTAGTTAATTCAAATTTTAATTTGTCAATTATGACTGTGATTGTTCCATGAGAAATTCCTGTTTCTAAGAATTTTATTTTATTTTCAATTAAAATATTCTTAATTACTTCTGGATTAAGATTAACTGCAATATCAATATCGTCAATTTCTTCTCCACTTAATAATTTTCTTACGCATCCTCCAACTAGCATAAGCTTGGTTTTTTTATTGTGATTTTTTAAGATTGAAAAAATATTTTTTACACCGTTAAAATATTTTAAGTCTCCTAGTGATTTTATACTTATCTCAGGTTTTCTGTTATTTTTAATTGCAGAAATTGATGTTATAATTTTATTAAACATAATTGGCTGGGGCGCTAGGATTCGAACCTAGGATCGCGGTACCAAAAACCGCTGCCTTACCGCTTGGCTACGCCCCAAAATACATTTTGATATAGCATAAAAACTTTACTTTATATAGTCCTTGCCCTTTCACACCAATAATTTGGAAATTTTTTTATTATATTTTTTTTTGCTTTTTGAGCACTTTTAAAATTTTTAAAATATCCCACGCACGTTGAGCCAGAACCTGTTAACCTTGAAAAGATGCAATTTTCTTGCTCTTTTATGAAAGTGTTGAGAGTTTTTACCTTCGGATACAATTTAAAAACCACATGTTCAAGGTCATTTCTGTCTAATCTAATATTATTTAAGCTAAATAATTTTTGAAAATTTGAATTAATTTTTTTTTGATAAGAATTGGAAAATTGTTTATTCCTTGAATAAATATCCTTAGATAAACATTTTATTCCCGGATTAACCAATACAACATGTAATTTCAATTTTCCTTTGAATCTTTTTAGATATTTTTTGCCACCTATTAAAAAAGTATTTCTAATTTTAAGTCCCAGTGAAACGTCCGACCCTATTTTTTTTGCAATTTTATATAATTTTTCTTGATTTATATTAAATTTATAATTTGATAAAAAAAAATTTATTAATGCAGCTGAATTCATCGAACCTCCACCAAGTCCAGCACTGTGTGGTATATTTTTCTTAATATAAATTTTAAATTTTTTTTTTTTTAGGTAATTATTTTTTCTTAAAAGATCTAGTGTCTTTGAAATAGTATTGTTTTTTAAATTAATATTATGTTTAAATTTACCGTGAAACTTTATTTGATCTTGTTTCGAATTAATTTCTTTAATTTTAATAATATCAAATAAATTAACAAAAGTTACCATGGATTGAATCTTATGTAGCCCGGTATATAATTTTTCAATTACTCTTAATGATAAATTAATTTTGCAAAATGAATAAATAAGAAATGTTTTCATCTCTTATTTAAGAATGATTTTGAACACCTAAAATTAATTTTACTTTAATTTTATCTTTCATTTCATTTTCTGTAGTTTCAAGATTTAAAACATAGTTCCAAAAATAATTTGCCTGTAAATTCTTATTTAATTTCCATAGTATATCTGCGTAATGATCATTAACTATGGGATCTAAGGGCATAAGTTGAAGCGCCTTTTGCAAAAGCTTCTCTGCCTCTTCATATCTTCCAGTTAAATACATTCCCCATCCTAGCGAGTCCATAATATATGGATCTTTCTTTTTCTTACTTAACGCCACTTCTAACATCTCAATAGATTTTTCTAGATTAATATTTCTTTCAAGCCATGAGTAAGCTAAATAATTTAATACATAAGGCTCTTCTGGAACTAAATTTAATGACCGAATTAAATCGTTTTCAGATTTTTTCCACAATTTCAATCTTTCATAACTCACACCTCTTTTATATAAAATTTCAGAATATAATGGGTTGTCGCTACCAATATCGTTTAAGACCTTGGTATAATATTTAATAGCGTCTTCATATTTTTCAAAACCTTTGAAAAGATTCGCTAAATCATAATAATTTTTAACCGTAGGATTTTCCAATTTTTTAAAACTTTTATTTAAAAAATTGATCGCAGATTTGTCGTTTTCTATTTTACTCTTTATCCACACAAGTCTTTTTTTAGCATGCCAACTATATATTTGATTTTTAGAATCGAATTTTAAATAAATTTTTTTTGAATTTTGATAATCTTCTAAGTGAAAATAATTTTCCGCTAACAATGCATTATTGAATATAAAATCAGGGTTAAGATAAAGGGATAAATTCAAATAAAAATTTGAAAGTGCATAATTTTCTTCACTAGAATGTAAATTAGCTATTAAATAAAAAAACTCGCTGATTAAATGATTGGGATTCCTGCAGTCAAATATATCTTTGACTTTGTTTGCTTTTCTTTTTTTTAACCATGATTTAGTTTGATCTAAAAGTAAGTTGGTATTAAATATATCATTATTTTTATCTAAAACTTTTAAGGCTTCATTGCTACGATTTTTCGAAACAAGAAAATTAATATAAAAAAAATTATACCTGGTAAAATTTAATGTATCGGGATTGATTATTCTTAAAAAATTTTCATCAACATTTTTATTATCAAGATAACAACTTATAAAAGCCTTGTTAATTAAAGCAAAATTTTTATAATTTTTTGAAATAATATTAAGTTCAGTTTCATAATCGTGTAAGCGATTTTCAAACACCCTTGCATAACTCAAAAGTAATTGTGCAATTAATTTTTCAAGATTAGAAAATTTTCTATTTTGAATAATTGAATTAAAGTAACTTGAAGACTTCATATAATTTTTTTCTAATAAATAACTGATGCCTAATAGCAAATTAGCATCAAAAAAATTTAAATTTTTTTTTTTTAGTTTTTTTAAATATAAAAATAACTTTGAAATTTCTTTTGTTTGTACTAGAGTAAAAATCATTTCGCGATTAAATTGATTATGGTTGTTTTTTAAGTGATTTAAGTTATTGAAATATTTTAGGGCTAATTTATTATTATTATTATTAGATGAAATTATTCCTGAAAAATAATTAGAAATACTTTTTCCAGAATATAATATCTTTTGATTCGCTGAATATACGATAGAATTTAGAATAAAAATAAAAAAGATCAGGATATAAACAAAAATTTTTGGTAAACTTGAATACATAAAATACTATAATTTACAATGAATAAAAAAGTAAATCAAAAAGTCCTTTCACTTATTGAATTTTATAATTTATCAAATATGGATTTATTAATAAATAATTCTCCTATAAATCGATTTGATAACAATAAAAAATTATCAAATGGTCTAGGAAAATCACAACAACTTGAAGAATTAAAAAAAATGATTGGATCAATAAAAAACTGTGAATTAAAGAATTCAGCCAATAAAATAGTCTTTTCTGATGGAAATATAAACTCCAAGATTATGTTTATAGGTGAAGGACCTGGTGCACAAGAAGATCAAGATGGTTTACCTTTTGTGGGACGTGCAGGAAAACTACTAGATAAAATGTTAGAATCAATAAATTTGAATAGAAAAAAAGTATATATATCAAATGTGGTAAACTACCGACCTCCCAAAAATAGAAGACCCACGGATCAGGAAATTGAAAGATATTATCCTTTTTTAAAATTACATATAGAAATAATTAATCCAAAAATCCTTGTTCTTTTAGGTAGTACCGCACTTAATGCAATTATAGGAAATGAAAAAGTAATTTCAAAAGCAAGAGGGAAATGGATAAAAAAACAAATTGGAAATTGTCATCCCTATATAATAGCCTCTTTTCATCCTGCTTTTTTAATGAGACAACCTGATCAAAAAAAATTAGCTTGGATCGACTTAAAGTTAATAAGAGAAAAAATGAAGCAACTAAATTTATAACTTTATAAGTAAAATTTTTTGAATAAAAATAAATTAACTGCTGGTGTTGATGAAGTGGGTAGAGGGAGTTGGATTGGACCAGTTTTTTCAGCAGCAGTGATATTAAAAAAAAATATCAATAAAAATTTACTTAAGGACTCAAAAAAAATCCCATCTGAAGAAAGAAAAAAATTAGCAAATTATATAAAAAAAAATTCTATTTATTCTGTGGGCAAAGCTTCAATAAAAGAGATAGATAAATTGAATATTTTGCAAGCAACTTTACTCTCTATGAAAAGGGCCATAAATAATTTAAAACACAAACCAAATATAATTTTGGTTGACGGAGTCCATGCTCCAAAAAATACGAGTTATCATTTTAAAACTATAATTCGAGGAGATGAAAAAATTCCCGCTATTTCAGCTGCTTCGATTATTGCTAAAGTAGCAAGAGACAGATACATAACAAGATTAGCAAAAAATTATATATCCTACGGTTGGCATACCAATTTTGGATATGGAACAAAAAAACATTTAGGCGCGATTTATAAATTTGGTGTCACTAATCATCACAGAAAATCTTTTAAGCCGATGCACAATATCTTGTTAGGCAAAAAAAAATAAACACAATTTAACTAAACTATTTTCAATCACAGGTTGACCAAGACTCTAGTTTGGAGTCTAATTGTTCACGTAAAATCATGATGAATACAGAGCAACTTAAAAATAAAATTTTAAATGGGGAATGTGTTGAGGAATTAAAAAAAATTCCTGATAAGAGCTTTGATTTAATTTTTGCTGATCCTCCATACAATTTACAAATTGGAGAAAAGTTAAAAAGACCTGATGATAGTAAGGTTAATGGTGTAGATGATAAGTGGGATCAATTTGAAAGTTTTAAACATTACGATGATTTCTGTAAAAATTGGTTAAGCGAATGTAAAAGAATTTTAAAAGACAACGGAAGCATCTGGGTTATTGGATCATATCACAATATTTTTAGACTAGGTTACCACTTACAAAATTTAAACTATTGGTTACTTAACGATATAATTTGGAGAAAAAATAATCCAATGCCAAATTTTAGAGGAACAAGATTTACCAATGCACATGAAACTTTAATTTGGGCCTCAAAAAGAAAAAAATCAAAATATACTTTTAATTATCAATCTCTAAAATGTTTAAACGATGATTTACAAATGCGTTCGGATTGGACTTTTCCTATATGCAACGGAAAAGAAAGATTAAAAAAGAATGGAAAAAAAGTCCATTCTACTCAAAAACCAGAAATTCTTTTACATAGGATTATTTTAGCAACAACAAATAAAGGTGATTCCATATTAGATCCATTTTTAGGTACCGGAACCACTGCTGTTGTAGCAAAAAAATTGGGTAGAAAATTCTTTGGTATAGAAAAGAATAAAAAATACTTTAAAGCAGCATCTGAAAGAATAAATAAAACCCAAGTAATTGAGGATAATTATTTAGACACAATAGAAAATAATAAATCAAAACCTAGAATACCTTTTGGATCTTTAGTTGAAATGGGAATAATCAAACCGGGAGCTATTTTATTTGATCAAAAAAGGAAATTTAACGCTAAAATAATGGTAGATGGAAGTTTAAAACATAAGGACTCGGAAGGTTCTATACATAAGGTGGCTGCCAAAATAATGGGTACAGAAAGCTATAATGGATGGACTTATTGGTATTGCAACATAGGAGGCACAATTGTGCTAATTGATAATTTGAGACAGAGATTAATTTCTAACTCAACATAGGTTTTGGGAGGTTTGATGCCTTATCTTAACGATAAACTTAGAGATAGCATTTCTTCCCTCACCCTTCACACTAAAATTTTTAATCTCCAAGGAGAATCAGCATAAATTGTCTTATATTTTCCCATAACAAATCAGTAAAACAAAATATCATATTTTTTGGTGTAATTTAATCTAATTTTTTTAGTTATAAACTTTAGCTATTTTTTTAAAAATCTTTTTTGTAAACGAAGGTATAAATTCCTGGCTCGATCTATCTACGGAATACCAATTAAATTTCTTTGGTATGTTTTTTGTAAATTTATAAAACAAATCTATATTCATTTTAATATTTGAAATATTATTTTTGTAACTACACAAATAATGCCATCCCTTTTTTTTTAAATTATTATTTGCAACTACCATTTGAATTTCTGGCATCTTAAAGTTATTTAAAAAACTTAGATTTTTATTTTTAGTTAGAGCTATCTCTTTTTTATATTTATTTAAATAGCAATAAATATTAATTTTTTTTTCTTTAATAGAAAACTTTTTGTTAAGCGAAATATAATTTTTACCATTAAAAAATTTACAATATTTTTGTAAATGACAAATTTTACATAATGGATTTTGAGGTTTGCAAACTACAGCACCAAATTCCATTAAAGCTTCAGCTAAATCTGCATTTCTATCTACTTTGGGTAGTTTATTAATAATTTTTTTAATTTCGGTATCAAAATTCTGAATATTTACATCAGTTAAAAATAATCTCGAAAAAACTCTCTTCACATTTCCATCAATTGGAATACATTCTTTGTTATGAATTAGGGCTGATAATGCACTGGCTGTATATTCTCCTACTCCAGGTAATTTTATAATTTTTTCAATTTTTTTTGGAAGCTTACTATTATAGTTTTTTACTAAAATTGTTGCAGTTTTATGCAAATTTTTTGCTCTTTTATAATAACCAAGGCCCTCCCAAAGTTTTAAAACCTTTTTTTCTTTACATTTGGATAAGGCTTTTAAATCTGGAATTTTTGTAACAAATTTTAAAAAATATGGAATTACAGTTTTAACTTGTGTTTGCTGCAACATAAATTCACTTACAAGTACGTAGTATTCCTTTTTGTTTTTTGATGTATTGATTCTCCAAGGCAAAATTCTTTTGTTATTATCATACCAATAAAGTATTTTTTTTGGTAAAATTGATAACAATCCATGCATATAAAAAACAATATAAGGCAAAAGACATTTTATATTCAAGGTTTAAGGTCTTTTAAGAATTCTTTGCCAAAAAACGTAAAAAAAATCTTGAATAAAAAAGGTTTTGTTTACTCTGAAATATTAAACAGGTGGAATTATTTGGTAGGTAATGAAATATCAAAGGTATCTTTCCCAAAGACATTTAAGCCTAATGGAAAAAATGCTCCAGGAACACTAATTATAAGCGCTCAAAGAGGAAATGAAATTAGTGTAGAATATAGTAAAAATACCATTATAGAGAAAATTAATAGTTTTTTTGGCTACAAAGTCCTTAACAATATCCGTTTGGAAACATTTAATAATTTAAAAGAAAATATTAATAAAAAGAAAATGCATATTTCCAAAAATACTACTGAGAAATTTAAAGATTCTCTAAAATCTTTAAATAATGAAAAAATAAAAAAATCTTTAATAAAATTAATAAACGCAATTCAAAAATGAGAAAAATAATTTATATTTTTTTAATTTTTTTTTTAAACCTGAATTCTTTTGCAATCGAAAATAATAAATTAAGCGAAATCACAGAAGGAAGCGAAAACGCAAAAATAAAGATCTATATTTATCAATCTTTAACCTGCCCTCATTGTGCGGTTTTTCATGCTGAGATTTATCCTCTTCTTAAAAAAGACTATATAGACACTGGAGTTCTAAAAATATATTTTAGACATTTTCCTTTAGATTTGGCTGCACTTAATGCCGCAAAAATTCTTCAATGTATCGATGAGAAAAATAGAATTTCTTTTTTAGATCACTTATATGAGACTCAAGAAAACTGGATAAAAGGTACAACAATAGAAGATATAAATCAAAATCTCAAAAAAACTGTCAAAAAATTTGCTCTTAGTGAAAAAGATTTTGATAAATGTTTGGGTCTTGAAGACGTGGAAAATCATATTTTGAATAGCAGAATTGAAGCTGTAAAAAGTTTTAAAATCAATTCAACGCCTAAAGTTATTATTAATGATAAGGTATTTGAAGATACGCTTGAATACAAAAATTTAAAAAAAGCAATTGAGAAATTAATATAATAAATTATATGGAATTTAAAAAGATTCAATTAATCGGTTTTAAATCATTTATTGAAAAGACAATTTTCTTAATTGAAAACGGTTTAACAGGAATTGTGGGTCCCAACGGCTGTGGCAAATCAAATATTGTAGAGTCTGTAAGATGGTGTATGGGAGAAACTTCTGCAAAAAGCATGCGAGGTTCAGGAATGGAAGATGTGATTTTTTCTGGTACCGCTAATAAACCTTCAAAAAATATTGCTGAGGTAACTATTACTTTGGAAAACACCGAGAAAGACGGACCAATGCAATTTAGGAATATTGAAAAAATTGATGTAAAGAGAAGGATTGAAAAGGACAAGGGTTCTAAATATTTTATTAATGAAAAAGAAGTGCGTGCAAGAGATGCGCAAACATTTTTTGCAGATTTATCTACTGGAGCACACTCACCTTCGATTATTGGACAAGGAAGAATTGGGGCACTTGTAACTGCAAAACCATCTGATCGAAGAACCATTTTAGAGGAAGCCGCTGGAATATCAGGAATTCATGCGCGAAGACACGAGTCTGAATTAAGACTTAATTCAGCAGAAAATAATTTAAAAAGAGCAGATGAACTAAGAAGACAACAAGAAAAACAATTGGAAAATTTAAAAAAACAAGCAGAAGAAGCAACAAAGTATAAAATGATTTCAGAAGAAATTAAAAAATTTGAAGCAGGCCTTTACTATATAAAATTACAGAATATTGAAAAAGATATTAAATTAGAAAATGAAAATATTAGTGAATTTGATGATGAGGTAAGTGGATTAACGATTGAGCTAAATCATTGTACTGAACTACTAGACAAAGAAAACTTAAAATTGAAACCTTTAAGAGACAAAAATATTGAAGTACTATCCAAATTACAGAGATTAAATTTAGAAATAAAAAATCTAGAAGAACAAGAAATTAGAATAAAAACTGAGAAAGGAGGCTTAATTGATGCTGAAAAAACATTAGAAATTGATACAGATAGAGAAAAAAGAATAATAATTGATGCTTCATCGAATGAAAAGAGACTGAAAGAAGAAAAAAAGGATTTAATTGATACCGAAACAAAATATTATGAATTTGAAAAGCAAGCTAACCGGGACCTAAACATAGCTACGGAAAACCTTAAAATTGAACAAGAAAAGCTCGAAAAAACCTCTCAACAATTGGTTATAAATTCTACTTCAGGAGAAAATTTAGAAATCATAAAAAACTCTCTATCAAATTTAGAGTTGTGTCATAAATACATGAAAGAAGGAAATGTTGACGAATCATCAATCTTAATAAATAAAACAATGAACAGCTTGAAAACATTAATTTCAAAATTTGAAAGCATAACAAATAAACAGCTATTAGAGGAATTAAGTAAATTAAATAACAAATTAAAAGTTTCTCAGGAAAATTATGCTACGGCATATAGTAAAAATCAAACAATTAAAGTTGACTCAATAAAAAGACAGGAAAGAATAAAAAACATCGATAAAGAAATTAACAACTGGAAAGATTTAAGTTCTAATTCGGAAAAAATGATGAACGAATTAAAAACAAGAAAAGAAAAGATTGCTCAAAACTTAGTTGATTTAGAGAAACTTCCTGAAAATATTGCTGTTGAAAAAGGTCAGACTATACAAATGATTAAAATAACAAAGCAAGAAAAATTAAAGGTTGAAGAAGAAACAGGCAAAATTGAAGTAATTTATGAAGATCATAATAAAAAGCTAAAAACTGCGCAAGAAAAGATCATGTTTGCAAGAGAGAAAAGAGCTAGTGCTTCAGCTACAGAGGAAGGCTTGCAAAACAGAAAAAGAGATTTACTGGAGCACATTGAAAGCGACCTTAAACTTAGTGAAGCCAACCTGTTTAATTCATCTAATTTGTTTGGAAAAGATGTCTTTCCAGGTGCTTTGGAGCAAGAGGAGGCTTTGGATGCAAAAAAAAGAGAAAGAGATAAACTTGGATCAGTAAATTTGAGAGCCGATGAAGAAACAAAACAGTTCAAAATGGAAATCACCAAAATGCAAAAAGATCGGGAAGACTTGGTCTCAGCAATAATTAAATTAAAAGCAAGCATTAATGAGTTAAATCAAAAAGGAAGGGAAAGATTAATTGAGGCTTTCGAAAAGGTAAACAGGAAATTCAATGAGGTATACACAAAATTATTTAATGGAGGAAATGCTAAATTAGAACTAGTAGACTCAGAAGATCCCTTAGAAGCTGGTTTAGAAATGTTAGCAAGTCCTCCAGGTAAAAGATTGCAATCAATAACTCTTCTTTCTGGGGGAGAACAGGCACTAACTGCTCTATCACTAGTTTTTGCAGTTTTTCTAACTAACCCAGCACCAATATGCTTTTTGGATGAAGTTGACGCTCCCTTGGATGATGCCAATGTAACAAGATTCTGTAATTTACTAGAGGAATTGGTGAAAATAACTCGAACAAAATTTATTATTATTACACATCATGCCTTAACCATGTCAAAAATGAACAGATTGTATGGTATAACAATGCCTGAAAAGGGAGTTAGCCAGTTAGTCGCAGTCGATCTTGAAAGGGCGGAAGAATTGGTTGCATAAATTTTGATCAAATGAAAAAATTTAGCGAATTGAGTACTCGCCTAAAAATTGCAAAGAAAAAAGCTAATAAAAACTCATTTAATGGCAATAAAAAGAGTTCTTCTGCTTTGGGTACAGCCTTAAAATTAAGCACTGAGATGGTTGCCGCTGTTTTTGTGGGCTCAATAATAGGGTTTATTTTAGATAATTGGTTTGATAGTAAACCCTGGTTAACAGTAATATTTTTTTTTGTTGGTGCTGTGGCTGGTATTTTGAATGTTATTAGATCAGCAAAATTAATGCAAAAAAATAATGATTAAGAAAAATTGAGAAAATAATTATGTCGACAAATCCAATGCATCAGTTCAATGTTTATAGAATTGGTCCAGAGATAAATCTTGGCAATGTAGATATATCATTTACGAACGCAAGTTTATTTATGATTATAAGTGCGCTTACAATTGTTAGTGTACTTTTTGTAGGAACTAGGAGGAAGGCTATAGTGCCCACAAAAATACAATTACTCACTGAACTGAGTTATACCTTGGTGTCCAAAATGATAAGTGATACTGCTGGATTAAAAGCAAAACCCTATTTTCCATTTGTTTTTAGCTTATTTATGTTTGTATTGTTCTGCAACATGCTTGGAATGTTACCCTACTCTTTCACAGTTACAAGTCATATCATTGTAACTTTTGCATTAGCAGCTATTATTTTTCTAGGCGTAACGATTATAGGATTTGTTAATCATGGAATAGGATATCTTAAATTGTTTATTCCAAGTGGAGTTCCGCTATTTTTGTTGCCTTTAATAGTTATAATTGAGATTATTTCGTATTTAAGTAGACCTGTAAGTTTATCTGTACGATTATTTGCAAATATGATGGCAGGTCATACAATGTTAAAAGTTTTTGGAGGTTTCGTAATTAGTCTTGGAGTATTGGGTGGTTTGTTACCACTTAGTTTTACGGTTGCATTAACTGGTTTGGAAATATTGATAGCATTTCTTCAGGCTTATGTTTTTGCAATTTTAACATGCATCTATTTAAATGATGCACTTAATTTAAAACATTAAATTAAAAAGAAAGGAGAAAATATGGAGTTAGAAGCAGCAAAAATGATTGGAGCTGGTCTTGCGGCGATTGCGTTAGCAGGAGCCGGTGTTGGCATAGGAATTATTTTTGGAAATTATTTATCGGGAGCCATGCGTAATCCTTCTGCAGCACAAAAACAATTTCCAAATTTACTATTGGGTTTTGCTTTGGCAGAAGCTACTGGATTATTTGGCTTAGTTGTTGCATTGATAATATTGTTCGCATTTTAAGTTTTAATTAATGGTTCGAAATTATTTAAAACTTATTGGTTTTTTCATTTTTTTATCAGGCAATTGTTTTGCAGCCAATGAGGGTATGCCACAACTTAATCCAGATTATTGGATATCACAAATTTTTTGGGTAATGCTGATTTTTGGAACTTTGTATGTAATTTTGTGGAAAGCAATCTTACCAAAAATTAATGAAAACTTAGAAAATAGAAAATCTCAAATTTTAACCGACCTAGATGAGGCTCAAGAACTTAAAAATCAATCTGAAAAAAAAATCTCCGAATACAATATGATCCTTAGTAAAGCAAAGCAAGATGCAAAAAAAATTCTAGATGGAACAAGAAAAAAAATTAGCCTTGATATTGAAAATAAAAATAATCAATTTAATTTAGAAATAAACAAAGAAATTGAAAATGCTGAAAAAGAAATTAAAACGTTAAAACTATCATCAATAAAAGATATTAATAAAATCTCCATCGAGACATCTTCGGAAATTGTTAGAAAAATGGTAGGTACCGAAATTAACTCCAGCAGTGTTTCAGCAGCTGTTGAGGATATCTCAAAAAAAGAAATTATAAAATATATATGACAATTGATGCAACATTTTGGGTAGCTATTGCCTTCATAATATTTATTACGATACTAGTTTATTTAAAGGTTCCTCAAAAAATTAATTCCTTGTTAAATATCATGATAGAGGACATTAAAAATGAACTAAATGAAGCTGAAAAATTAAGAAAAGAATCAAAAATTTTATTGAATGAAAGTCAGGAAAAATTAGAAAACGTCCAAAAAGAAAGTGAACAAATAATCAAAAATGCTCATAAAGAGAGTGAAAAGCTTATTATAGAAATAAATAATAAATTTTTTCAAACTTCAGAAAATAGAAAAAAAATTACCGAACAAAAAATTGTACAAATGAAGGAAGACGCCATTAAGAGCATAAAAGATGCTGCTGTAAAAATCTCAATAGAGTCAGCCATAAAATTAATAAAAACATCAATTAATAAATCAAAACTAGATACTCTCTTTAAAGAAAATCTCAATCAAACTAAAAATACTCTTAAAAAAACTAGTGCTTAAAATATTTTAAGCATATATTGCTAACACACGCATCTGATCAAAGTATGAAGAATAAAATTACAATTCATTTAGCTTCACCAAGAGGTTTTTGCGCAGGAGTTGATAGAGCTATAGAAATTGTTAAAAAAAGTTTAGAAAAATTCGGAGCTCCAATCTATGTAAGACACGAAATCGTGCATAATAAACACGTGGTGGAAAGTTTAAGAAAAAAAGGTGCTATTTTCGTTGATGAATTAAGTGAAATTGAAGATGGCTGTAGGCCAGTTGTTTTTTCTGCCCACGGAGTTTCGAAATCAGTTCTTGAAGACGCAGATATTAAACAAATCGAATATATAGATGCAACTTGCCCTTTAGTTTCTAAAGTGCATAAAGAAGCAGAGCAATTATGCAAACATAATTACCATATTTTATTAATTGGTCATAAAAATCATCCTGAAGTTATAGGAACCATGGGCCAGTTATCAAACGGAGCAACTGATTTAATTGAAACAAGAGAAGATGCCAAAAATTATATCAATAAAAAAAAGGGAAAACTTTCATATATCACTCAAACAACCCTCTCAGTAGATGATGCTAATGAAATTATACAAATCCTGAAAAATAAGTTTCCTGATATAAAAGAACCAAAAAAAGATGATATTTGTTATGCAACGACAAATAGACAATTAGCTGTAAAAAAAATTGCAAATAAATGTGAAATGTTTTTTGTTATTGGTAGCAGAAATTCATCAAATTCTAAAAGATTGGTTGAATCTGCAAAGAAATCAGGATGTTCAAAATCACAATTACTTTATTCCACCAATGCAATACCCATTAAAGAAATTTTAAAATGTAGAAACATTGGAATATCTTCCGGGGCATCGGCACCTGAAGTTTTAGTTAAGGAATTTATAGATAAAATAAAAGAAAAAGCTGATATTGAAATAGATGAAATTGAATTTGCAAAAGAAAATATAGTGTTCAAAATTCCAAACAAACTAATTTGAAAAAAAATAAATGGCTGTATACACAAAAATATCAAAAGATGAATTAAATGTTTTTTTAAAGAATTATGAAATAGGCAAAGTTACAAAATTCTTTGGAATTAAAGAAGGAATCGAGAATACAAATTACCAAGTTCAAACAAAAAA
>CEQE01005073.1_pt1 | contig 26185 bp, 35 predicted proteins | sample 356201 | NCBI WGS metagenome assembly CEQE01 (sample SAMEA2619970, study PRJEB7988) | marine metagenome | biome: marine biome (ENVO:00000447); feature: mesopelagic zone (ENVO:00000213) & marine oxygen minimum zone (ENVO:01000065); material: "saline water (ENVO:00002010), including plankton...
ACAAATGCTGAATTTCTAATTTGGTTAGAATCTTGCTTTGGTGCATGCGATTTACCCACAGGATTGGAAAATATAAAAATAGATTTAGTTATTCAATTTGGACATAATTCTATGATGCCGAAATATTAATATATTCATTTATACAATATATTGTTTAAGAGATAAAATGGTTGAGATGTTCCAAACAAACTTAGGAGTATTTCCAATAAGATATATGCAACCTAGTGTTAAAGAGTTAAATGAAGCTTATCTTGAATTTAACTCAAAGAATAATAGTGTTCATATTAATTTAGAAAAAACCATAAAAAAAGCTTGTAAAAATATTAAATATTTTCTGCATGAAAAAACAGGTGATGAATATAGTTGGTATGGTTTAGCAATAATTGAATTAATGTTTGGAAAGAAAATTGAGATAAAATTTCCATGGAAAGGTGGTAAAATAGAAGTATATACTAATAAAAGAATTAAAAATAAGAAAATAAATAAATATCTTGGAAAAATTATAAATGAGTTAAATAAGGCTAAATTTGCCTGGTATGAAAATTAGGTTTTTTAAAATTAATAATCAGGAAGCTTTTCCTTAGATTCTTCTGGTTTTTCTTCAGATGATTGTTCAGGTTCTTTTAAGTCTTCTTCTTTTACAGAATTTATCATTTCCTTAAATTTTGGAAAGTCAGCTGCTAAAATTCTTACACCTGATTTTGTAAAACCAGTATATCTCTCGCTTGTTACAAACTCTCTTATTGTAAGTCCTGTTCTTCCTCCAAAATCATCAATTCTAAAGATAATATCAGTTGTATCGTTTTTGTTTATTTTTCCAATGTCTTTTTCCATTTTAATATTTGTAAAGTTTATTTTATAAAGTTTGTGGGTCTAGAAACATAGTCCAACAACACTTAATGTAGCCGAATAGTTTTCTTTTTATCCACATAGTGTTAAAAAGGTTTTACACAAATTAGTATAGCTTACATCTAATGAGAATTAAGGCTTAGTGGAAGGAGTATTATTTTCAAAAACATTTTCTAATTCAATAGCAACTTTATTTGCGCTATTTTCAACATCAGAATAGGTAGTTATAGAAATATTCCAATTTTCTTCGTAATCGTAATTTTTTCCTGCAAAAATGACTGCTGAACAATCTCTATAATGGTAACCAAATTCCCTTGTACTCTCTGAAAGGTCTCCTATAAATATCCTTTTTGCTTTATCCTCTTTAACCAATCCATCTAAATGTTTCTTAACTTTTTCAAATTTTTTTAGATTATTTAACTTGTTATCTTCTGGAGAATGTTGTCTAATAACTTCAAAAACCATAAATTGAAGATAATCTAACTATTTTTAAGGATTATTGCACTTTATTTTTAGGACAAAGATTAGTTTTTGACGGAGTTAGTGGCTAAATTATCTCTGCATTTATTATCTTAACTTCCTGTAAGGGTTTATCATTTGCATCTTTTTCCACTTTTGCAATTTTATCAACAATTTCCATACCTTCTGTTACTTTTCCAAAAACTGGATGTCTTCCATCTAAGAAATTATTATTAACTAAATTAATAAAGAACTGGCTTGATCCGGTGTTTGGTCCTGCATTTGCCATAGATATTGTTCCACGATTATTTTGATCTAATTCTGTTTTTGTAAATTCATCTTTAATATTAGGTATATTTGGATCCCCCATACCTGTTCCTGTTGGGTCCCCTCCTTGAATCATAAAACTATCAATTACTCTATGGAATATAACTCCATTATAAGTTCCTTTTTCTGCTAAATTCTGGAAGTTTCCTGCTGTTATTGGCATATCTTTTGAATATAATTCAATAGTAATATCTCCCATATTTGTTTTAAGAAGAACTTTTGTGTTAATTGAATTGTTTGTCATTGTTACAATACCTATAATTAAAACTAAAATTAGTATTATAAAGATTATTGTTTTGTTTTTCATGAGATTTTTAAGAATTTTGTATTTTTAAAATATTCTCTATCACACTAAAACTTAAATATTATAAATTATATGCTTATTTATGGATGAATGTCCAAAATGCAAGAACACAGGGATTGTAAAGGAAAAAGACGGAAGTGTTCATGTTTGTTGGGATTGCTTGAAAAGCGGAAGACTTGATGTTCACTCAAAAAATTCACCAGATTCAAATATTAAATTATAATCTAGTTCTTAACTTCAATTTTAATATTAACATTTTTTGGAATTTGAAGTCTCATAATACTATGAAGAGCTTTTTCATTTGCAGGTAGATCAATAAGTCTTTTATGAATTCTCATTTCAAATTTATCAAATGTTGCTGTCCCGTCTCCACAAGGAGATTTTCTTGTAGTTATTTTAAGTTTTTTTGTTGGTAATGGAACAGGCCCACTAATAGTTATTCCTGATTTTTTAGCAATATCTCCAATCATATTACAAATAGTATTAAGCATACTAATATCTGTGCTATTTAGCTTTATTCTTACTTTTGACATACATTAAAATTTGAAAAATAGTTTAAAAACCTTTTTATACCTTTTTTATTTAGTATAATAAAAGGGGAAAATGGTTGAAGAACTTTTTATAAAATTAAGTCTAATAATTGTGATAGCTGTTGCAGTGTCTGCAATTATGAGGCTTTTCAAACAACCTCTTCTTATAGGGTATATTTTTACAGGAATAGTTGTAGGACCTTTATTCTTAGATTTAATAGGAACAGATAATATGTTTAGCACTTTTTCAAAGATTGGAATTGCCTTGCTTCTTTTTACAGTTGGACTGCACCTAAACCCTAAAATTATTAAGGAGGTTGGAAAAGTTGCTTTAATTACAGGAGTTGGTCAGGTAATTTTCACGTCAGTTATAGGATTCTTAATATCAATCTCCCTTGGATTTTCAACAATTGTTTCAATATATATTGCAATAGCATTAACATTTAGTAGTACAATTATAATAACAAAACTTCTTGCTGATAAGGGAGACATTAATTCTGTTTATGGAAGAATATCTATAGGATTTCTTATTATCCAAGATATCATAGCAGTATTTGCACTTATGTTTATATCTTCTGTTGCAACTGGAAATGGAGGAATATCAAATATATTAATAACCTTTTTCAAGGGAATAATTGTAACCTTAATTTTTTTTGGATTGTCTACATTATTTATTCCAATAATTACAAAAAGAATTGCAAAATCACAGGAATTTCTTTTTCTTTTTTCAATAGCTTGGTGTCTTGCACTCGCAAGTCTTTACCACTATCTAAATTTTTCTCTTGAAATTGGAGCATTATTTGCAGGAGTAGCATTATCCATATCTCCATATAGTCCTGAAATAAGTTCAAAGTTAAAACCTTTAAGAGATTTTTTTATAGTTATGTTTTTTATCATAATAGGCTCACAGATGGTAATAGGAGACATAAGTCAAAATATTGTTCCAATAATTATTCTCTCATTATTTATATTGTTAGGAAACCCTTTAATTGTGATGATTCTTATGGGTAGTTTAAGATATACAAAGAGAAATAGTTTTATGGCAGGATTAACTGTTGCACAGATTAGCGAGTTTTCAATAATTCTTATTGCTCTAGGATTAAGCGTCGGGCATTTAGACCAAAATATTCTCTCACTTGTTACAATGGTGGGACTTATAACTATTGCAGGTTCAACGTACATGATAAATTACTCTAATAAAATATATCCTTTAATCTCTGATTATTTAGGCATCTTTGAAAAAAAAGGAGTGATTAACAAAAAAAAGAAAATAGAAGAATATGATGCTATTCTTTTTGGATATAATAGGATTGGTTTTGGAATTTTAAATTCATTTAAAAGAATAAGGAAAAATTATTTAGTTGTTGATTTTAATCCAGACACTATTTCTGATTTAACAAAAGTTGGAATTCCTTGTCTTTATGGAGATGCTTATGATACAGGACTTTTAGAAGAATTATCATTAGACAAAACACAGCTGGTAGTCTCAACAATTCCTGATTTTGAGACTAATGAACTTTTAATAGAAACAATAAGAGAAGTGAATTCAAATGCAATAATTATTGTAAGGGCCCATCAAATTAAAGATGCTTTAGATTTATATAAAAAAGGAGCAAGTTATGTTTTAACACCTCATTTTTTAGGTGGAGAATATATTTCAAAGATGATTGGAGAAGCAAAGATAGATAAGGAAAAATATAAGGGAGAAAAAAGTAAACATATAAAACTGCTTATCGAGAGAATGAAAAAAGGACATGAACATCCAGGAGTTGAGAAGAATTGATTTTTAGAATATAAATATTTAAATATTTCTTTATTATAATATAATTATGAATGGTTCATTAGATGATACAATCGTAAAAGAAGATAATAAATCTTCTCCAAAATGTGATAATGTAGGGCATCATAAAATAGAAGAGAAGTGTTTTTATCCAGATAAAAAGGGATGCAATTATTTAATTAAAAATGGAAATTATTGGGATTGTTCTTATTCCTTTGTTTCTGATAAATAAGTTTTTAAGTTAAAAGAAATTCTTCTAGATGATGTATGAAATAACTACAAGAACAAAAGGAGTAGAGAGACGATATAATAAATTTGTTAATTATAAAATAGAAAAGAAATTAGGGCAATTAAAACAAAATCCAAGAGGAAAATTAGGAGCTCATAAATTGAAGGGAAAGTTAAAAAGCTTACGGAGTTGTTGGCTTTCTGCAGATCTTAGAATGACATATGAAATAGACGATCAGAATAAATTAATTATAGTAGAAGCAATTGGATCTCATAAAATCTATTTATGAAGTTGAAGCTTCCAAGGTTTTACACCATTTCTCTTTGCTTCTTCACTCTCTCTTATTGATTCCATCATATCCTTATTTTGTAATATTTCTATAGTTGATCTTATGCTTTCAATCTCCATCTTTAAATCTTTAAGTTCTTCTTTAGTAATAAATATTTTTTGTTCCATGTATAATAAATACCTTCAAACTTTATAAATCTTTAGTTCAAAAAATTGTAATTATCCTATTATTTCTAAATAAGTTACTCTTCTTTAACATTCGGAGAATCTTCTATTCCAAATAATGAAAAAATAAAATCAAATATTCTTAAAATTATTTCTAAGATTATTATAAAAGCAAGATATATAAGTATCTCACTAAAAAATCCAGGAATTTCTGTAAAATTATTAAATATTCTATTTATATCAAAAAATTTAGGGTTAATTATTGAAATTGCAAGAAGTGTAAAAGGTAATAGTTTTGCTAAATCTTTAGATAAATCTTCATTATAATAAGAGACCATTCTAATTGATGCAATTATTATTGCTGAAATAACTAAAAGATTTTCAATTACTAAATTTTCAGTTAGAAAAATTAAAAAAATTGTAAATATTGAAAACCAAAAAAATATTAAAAATGGCAAAATTAAAAGATATTCTATAAAATAGAAAATTCCTGCAAATATTTTTGTAAGTAAGGGATTTTGTGATTTATTATATTTATTAAGATTTAATTTAATTATATCTTTTTTTGCAATAAATCTATAGAACTTCCAGATAAAAATAGAATAAATAACAATTAATAAAACAATTAAGAATAAGTTGATAAATTTTTGAGCAAAAAAAGGTAATGTTGATATAAATGAGTTATATATCTCAATAAAACTTGCACTAAAATTATCTATCACACCCATATATTAATTTGGCAATTATTGTTTTTAAAAGTTTGTTTCAATAAATTTAAATACAATATTTCTTTATTTATTTTATGATTGATATAAAATTAATTAGAGAAAATCCAAAACTCGTAAAAGAAAACATAAAAAAGAAGTTTCAAAATGAAAAACTTCCATTAGTTGATAAAGTAAAAAAACTGGATGTTGAATGGAGAAAATTAAAATATGAAGAGGATAACTTAAGAAGCGAAAGAAATAAGATTTCAAAAAAAATTAGTGAATTAAAAAAAGAAAAAAAAGACGCTAAAAAAGAAATAAGCAAGGCAAAAAGTATTCCAAAAAAAATAGCTAAAATTGAGATTATTTCAAAAAAACTTTATGAAGAAATAAAACAAATAATTCATCAAATTCCAAACATAATTCATAAGTCTGTTCCAATAGGAAAAGATGAATGTAAAAATATTGAAATTAAAAAAATAGGAAAACCTAAAAAATTCACATTTAAAATTAAAAATCATATAGAATTAGGAGAAAAATTAAAAGTTCTTGATTTTACGAGTTCTGCAAAAGTTTCTGGAAAAGGATTTTATTATTTGAAAGGTGATTTAGCTTTGTTAAATATGGCTTTAATTAATTTTTCAAGAGATTTTATGATTAAACAAGGATTTCAATATGTAGAACCCCCTTTAATGATAAAAAAGAAAATACTTGATAGTGTTTATTCAAATGAAGAAATAAAGCAAATGTCTTATAAAATTGAAGGAGAGGACTTATATCTTATTGCAACTTCAGAGCATCCTTTAATTGGACAATTTATAAATCAGACAATTAATAAAAAAAATCTGCCAATTAAACAAACAGCATATAGTATGTGTTTTAGAAAAGAAATTGGAAGCCATGGCATTGATGAAAAAGGAATTTATAGAACTCATCAATTCAATAAACAAGAAATGATAATTATTTGTGAACCAGATGAATCATATAGATGGTATGATAAAATGTTAAAATATTCTATTTATTTGCTTAAATCTTTAGAAATCCCAATTAGAGTTTTTGAAAGTTGTTCAGGAGATTTAGCTGATTTAAAGGCAAAAGGATGTGATTTAGAAGCTTGGAGTCCAAAATTAAAAAATTATTATGAAATAGGTTCTTTAACAAATATGGAGGAAGCTCAAGCAAGAAGATTAAATATAAAAATAGAAGATAAAGGTAAAAGATATTTTGCTCATACTTTGAATAATACTGTTATTGCAACATCTCGAGTGATAATTGCAATAATTGAAAATAATCAACAAAAAGATGGATCAATAAAAATCCCAAAGGTTTTATGGAAATATATGAATGGGAAGAAAAAAATAGAGGTTAAAAAATAAATTGGCAGATTTATCAAATTTAGATTTAATATTTGTTTTTGCTTATTTTATAGTTCTGATTTTAATAGGTTATTTTTCATCAAGAAAACAAAAAGAGGAAGATTACTTAATTGCAGAGAGAAAACTTGGAACATTGTCAACTATGATGACACTAAATGCAAGTAAAACAGGTTCAATACTCATGTTGTTTGTTGCTATGGTTTATTTGTGGGGGATTTCTGCATTATGGTATTTTATTGGCGCAGCAACAGGATTAATGATATTTGTTCCGTTTGCATTAAAGCTAAAAGAAGAATCAAAAACCAAGTACTACACCTTAGCAGATTATTTTAGGTATAATTATGGAGAAACAATAGCATTAATAGCTTCATTTATTACGATTTTCATTATGTTTGGATTCTTGGTTATTAATTTGATTGCCGGAACCAAAATATTTGTTTTTTTTACTGGGTGGCCCTTTTGGATTTGTGCAGGGATTATGATTGTGGTTGTTTTGTCATATATCTTAATGGCAGGATTTAAAGCAGTAGTTAAAACAGATGTTTTACAATATATTGCAATAATTATTATTTTGGCATTTTTAGCTTTTATTTTATTTGATGGCTCTTTAATTCCTGCTTCTGAGTGGAATTTTTTTAATGCAGAATTATCGACAATAATTGGATTTTTTATGATTGGATTATTAATGCCCTTTGCTTCACCAGAGATATGGCAGAGAGTTTATTCATCAAAAGGAAAAAAAGAATTACGTAATGGGATGATTTTGTCTGTAATTATATATACTTGTGTGGCATTTTTATTAGCATTAGTTGCATTAACAGTCAAAATTCAATTTCCAGATTTAGATCCGGATTTAGCTTTGATTTATGGATTTGCGAATTTGCTTCCTGGTGGTCTTTTGGGGTTATCAGTCATTCTTTTGTTTGCAGCAATAATGAGCACTATTGATACCTATATCTTTGCAGGTTCTTCAGCCATTGTCCAGGATTTTTTTAATTATAATAGAAAGAAAACTGTAAGTTATATTAAAAAAACAATTTTTTTATTTACAGTTTTGGCAGCAATAGTAGCTGTTTTGATTCAAGATTTAGTGATTGGGGGTTATATTTTTGTTTCAATTGTTGTGGTGTTAGCGATTTGTGTTTTGGCAACTTGGATTAAAAAAAATATAAAACAGAGAACATTACTCTTTGAATTAGTAATAGGGGTTATTGGATTAATGACATATATGATAATTAGCCTTTCTAAAGGACAGATTCAACCAACAATAGTTATTGTTGCTCTTGGTTCAAGTATAATAGGATTAATTATTGGAGGAATTGTTTCATACTTAAAAGATAACTTTTGGGTAAAAAGGAGTGATAAAATTGAAAGGAGGTAAAAATGGCAAAAAAGAAAAAATTTAATTTTAGAAAATTCTTAAGACCAAAAGAAGCTAAATTAAATGCAGTTAAGTTTGGTGTAGCTGGAGGAATAACAACAGCTATTTGTGTGTTTTTCACAACAATTATGGGGATGTTAGGATTGTTTGGAGGACTTACAGGATGGACATCATTAATTGCAGAAGCTTATGGAAGTTTTGGTTATGGGGTTTCATTTTTAGGAGCAGTATTAGGTGCAATATATAGCTTTATTGATGGATTTATTCTTATATGGATATTTGCATTAATATATAATAAACTGCTTTAATTTTCTATTTAGTAAGATTTAAAAATTGATTTTTATAATGATAATTATGCCTCGATGGTCTAATGGCTATGACACTAGCCTGTCGCGCTGGATATCCGAGTTCGATTCTCGGTCGGGGCGTATTTATAAATAAATTTTAATTAATATAATTATTTATTTTTTACTTGCGATTTCTTTAACGTTCTTTTTTATTTTTTCTAAGATTTTTTCAAGAACAGGCAATTCTTGCTTAATTTTTTGAAATTTTTCTTTGTATTTACTAATTCTAATATTATAAACTAACTTAGATATAATATTTTTCTTAAATCTATCTTCCTGAGTTTTTTTAATTAAATTTACATCCTTCTTTTTACCTAAATCCAAATATTTTGAATTATTATTTTTATTTATAATTAAAGATGTTCTTGTTTTATTTTTAGTTAAATCTAAATATTTATCTGCAACTTCTTTATAGACTTTTCCAATACTGCTTTTTGGTTTATAATGTGAAATAGGTACACCTTTAGCATGTGTCTCATAAATATGTTCTGAATATGGAATTTTAAAAACTTTTTTCTTAAAATTTCCTTCAATATCTTCTTTAACTTCTTCAGCATATTTTTTTCTCCAAGGAAGAACAGAATCCTGACATTTAGTTATTAAAAAAATATCAATATTTAGGTTCAAACCTAATCTTTTGAAAAAATCACCAAATGAATGCTGTAATGTAGAAAGCCCTTCTAAAGCAAAAATTCCTGGATCAAGAACAACAATAACTTTGTCTGCAGCTGCCATACCATTCACAATAAAATGCCCATGAACAGGAGGGGTATCAATTAAAATAAAATCATAATTTTTTTTAATGTCGTTAAGGACCTTTTTAAAATCATAGCATCTGATTTTCTCTTATAGGCGATTAAATTTGTTCTTCCCAGTTCATGATTAGTCGGAGCAAGATGTAATTTTTCTATATTTGTATTTAAAATAATATGCTTAATATTTTTTTTCTCCATTCATTACATGATACATATTTCCCTGTAAAGAATTCTTATCAATTCCTAAACCAGAAGTTGCATTTCCTTGAGGATCTAAATCAACAACTAAAACTTTTTTATCTTGTTTTGCTAAATGTTCAGCTACACTAATACAACTGCTTGTCTTTCCAGTTCCCCCTTTATAATGTGCAAATGTTATTATCATCTTCTCTTTTTTATTCTCTTGATATAAAAATCAAGAGTATATATAAATATTCCTTTATAAAAGATATTGTTGAAAAAGTCAAGATAAAATTCACAAAGATTTAGATTAAATAATAAATTTAAATAAGTAAATTTCTTAAATAGATTATGAAAAAAAGAATATCAAAATTTACAAAAGAAGTATCAGATTTTGAAGATAAAATAAACAAATATATTAAAAGAGAATCAGATTGGTTTGTTGCATTTGCAATAGGTGCAATATTATTTTTTGCATTTCTCTATTATCACTATATAAGAAGAGGAATTATAAATCCATTTTCTCCAAATGATATAAGTTTTCTGTTTCTTGCAAATAAAGCAGTTGCAATAAGTGCAGTGTTTTTAATAGGAATTTCTTTTCTTTTAGGATCTCTTGCAAAATTCTTTACCTTCTTTAAGGAAAAAGTAAAATACAGAAAAGAAATAGGATTATTAGGTTTTTTCTTTGCTTTAATTCATATAGTTATTGTTTATTTCTTTTTACAAGATAAATTCCCAAGAACATGGTTTATAGAAAATCCAATTGCTGTTGTTTTTGGGATATTAAGTCTAATCACTTTAGTAATTGTAGCTTTTATATCTAATAATTATTTAATGAAAAAACTTAGTTATAAAAAATGGATATTCATTCAAAGATTAGCATACTTGGCATTTATCCTTGCTGCATTACATATACTCTTTTTAGGGAAAATTCCTGGATGGATAAATTGGGTAAAAACACTAGAACCTCTATTTCCCCCAGGGACACTTGTTACTATCTCATTTATCATAATTGTTCTTTTAATTAGAATTAGTGTTATTTTCTTGGATAAAAAAGAGAGAAAATAAATTTAATTTTCTATACTTTTATAAATATTGCCTTTCTATTTATATAAAAGAGGAAAATCAAATGTTTTTAGAAGTTGAAACAAAAGTAAGAATTAATGATGTGAATGAATTAAGAAAGAAAATTAAAAAAATTGCTAATTTTGAAAAAAAAGAATCTCGTGGCGATGATTATTTTGCATTAAATGAAAAGTTTAGAAAACATGGTTATCCTAAAAAAGCATTTAGAATAAGGGATAATAAAAAAGAATTTGTTGTTAATTTTAAAAAATGGAGAAAAAACTTTTGGACAAAAGAAATTGTTGTAAAAGAAGAATTTGAGTTTATTATTAATGAAACAAAAAATTTCTTAGCTTTAATTAAAGACTTAGGTTTTGTTGAGTGGATGAAAAAAATTAAAACAACTGAAAGCTACCTTCATAAAAAAGACAAGAAAATTGTAATAGAAATAAATAAAATAAAACATCTAGGTTATTTTATGGAAATAGAATATCTTGCAAAACCTAGAGAGATAAAAAAAGCAAAGAAAAAAATTTACGGTGTTTTAAGAGAACTTAAGATAAATAAAAATCAAGTTGATAATACTGGATACACAAAGATGCTCTGGGATAAAGGAATTAAAGATGAAAAACATTTTATTAAATGACTAAATATGTTATAAAAAAATCTGGAAAATTCTGGCCGAGCAAAGAAATGAAAAAAATTGCTTGGATTAATGATTCTAAAATCTATAAAGAAGCTGATAAAAATCCAATTAAGTTTTGGGAAAAATTAGCAAAAGAAGGAATAACATGGGAAAAGTCTTGGAAAAAAACATATGAACAAAAACTGCCTTATTTTTGGTGGTTTAAAGGAGGCAAATTAAATTTTTCTTATAATTGTATTGACAGACATTTAAAAAACAAAAGTGACAAGGTTGCTTTAATTTGGATTCCTGAACCAACTAAAGAAAAACCAATTAAACTAACCTACAAACAAATTTATGAAAAAGTTAACAAATTCGCAAATGTCTTAAAAAAACAAGGTGTAAAAAAAGGAGATGTTGTTGCGATTTATCTTCCCATGATTCCTGAAGCTTTAATTGCAATGCTTGCATGCACAAGACTTGGTGCTATTCATTCAGTTGTTTTTTCTGCTTTTTCAGCAGATGCTTTACAAGCACGAATTAAAGATGGTAAATCTAAACTACTTATTACCGCAGATGAATATTATAGAAAAGGAGAAAAGGAAGATTTACTTAAAAAAGCAAAACAGGCAATTATTAAAACAAGTGTGAAAAAAGTGATTGTTGTAACTCGACTTAGAAAAAGAATTTCTGGAAAAAAATTCTTAAATTTTGAAAAAGAAATAAAAAAAGAAAACTCCTATTACAAACCAGAGATAATGAATTCTGAAGATCCTTTATTTATTTTATACACTAGTGGAACAACTGGAATGCCTAAAGGAATTGTTCATGATACAGGAGGTTATGCAACTCAAGCTTACTTAACAACAAAATGGAATTTTAATTTAAGAGATAATGATATTATGTGGTGTACTGCTGATATTGGATGGATTACTGGACATACATATGCTTTTTATGGCCCACTTTTAAATGGAGGAACTACCTTAATTTATGAAGGTGCTCCTGATTTTCCTAATTTTTCAAGGTGGTGGAAAATTATTAATCAAAATAAAGTTAATGTTTTTTATACAGCCCCAACAGCAATTAGAATGTTTATGAAAGCAGGCGACAAATATCTTAAAAATCATATATTTTCAAGTTTAAAAATTCTTGGAACAGTTGGTGAACCAATAGATAAAAATGCTTGGATGTGGTATTTTAGAAAAATAGGAAAGAATAGATGTCCTATAATTGATACTTGGTGGCAAACAGAAACAGGAGGAACTTTGATAAATGCTTTACCTGGAATAGGTCCATTTATTCCAACTGTTGCAGGGAAAAGTTTTCCAGGGACAAGACATATAATTGTAAATGAAAAAGGCAAACAAGTAAAATCAGGAAAGACAGGTTCTCTTGTACAATTAAGTCCATTTGCACCTGGAATGTTGCATGGAATTTATAGAAATCATAAGAAATATATTGATACATACTGGAAAAGATTCAAAAATAAATATGATACAAGTGATGGAGCTTATGTTAAATCAAACTTAATAAGATTAACAGGAAGAACAGATGATGTAATGAAAGTTGCAGGGCATAGATTAGCAACAGCAGAATTAGAAAATGCAATAAATGAACATAAATTAGTTAATGAATCTGCAATTATTCCAATTCCAGATAAAATAAAAGGGCAGGTGCCAATTGCTTTTGTTATCTTAAAATCCAACAAACCTTCCCTAGCACTAGAAAAACAAATAATAAAACACGTTGATAAAAAAATAGGGCCTACTGCTCGCTTAGCAAAAATTTATTTTGTTGAAGATTTGCCTAAAACAAGGAGTGGAAAAATTATGAGAAGAATACTTAAAAGTATTCTTGTAAATGAAAAGCCAAAAGGCCTCCAAACTTTAATTAATCCTCAGAGTGTAAATAAAATTAAAACGCGGATTTTTAAGAAGATTTAAATATAATATTTCTTTATAAAAGATTAGGTGAAAATGAAATTAAATATTTTAATTGGCGGAAAAGCTGGACAAGGAATTAATAAAATTTCTAAAGTAATCTCAAAAATTCTAACTAATCAAGGATATTTTGTTTTTAATTATAAAGATTATCCATCTATAATTCGAGGAGGACAAAATTTTAATATTTTAAGTGTTTCAGATAAAAGAATTGGAAGTAATGATACAAAATTAGATATAATTATTTCAATAGATGAAATTATTCTTAAAGACCATAGAAAAAATCTAAAAAAAGATGGACTTATATTTTCTCATGAAAAATTCAAAGACTTAGGAATTAATATGAATGTTGCTTTAGCTGGTGAATTAATTAAAAGTATTGGAATAGAAGAAAAAATTCTTATTAAAGAGATAAAAAATCAATTTAAAAATAATAAAGATTCTATTTCTGCAGCAAAAAAAGGTTATGATTTTGGAAAGAAAAAATTTGATTTAAAAAAATTAAATAATAAAATTACAATTATGTCTGGTTCAGAAGCAATTACTAAAGGAGCAGTAAATTCTGGAATTGACATTTACTTTGCATATCCAATGACTCCTTCAACAGGGGTGATGCATGAATTAGCTGCAGAACAATTAAAAGAAAAAAACAAACTAATTGTTTTTCAACCTGAAAGTGAAATTGCAGTTGCAAATGCAGCTCTTGGTGCTAGTTTTGCAGGGTCAAAAGTGATGATAGGAACATCGGGTGGAGGATTTGATTTAATGTCAGAAGCACTAAGTTTTCAGGGACAAAGTGAAATCCCTCTAACTATTTATCTTGCATCTAGATCTGGCCCTGGAACAGGAGTTCCGACATATACAAGTCAGGCAGATTTAAATATAGCACTAAGAGCAGGTCATGGCGAATTCCCAAGAGTAGTTATTGCTCCAGGAGATCCAATAGAAGCAATAGAAAAAACAAACGAAGCTCTTTATTTAGCTGAAAAATTTAATTCTCTTTCCATAATTCTTTCTGACAAACATCTTGCAGAATCTGAATTTAGTTTTAATAGAAAACCAAATAAAATCTTAAAAGTAAATATAAAGAGAAAAATTCCTGGAAGAGATATTGTTAAATCTAATAGCTATGAACATGATGAATTTGGAAATACAACTGAATTAGCAGAAATAACAAAAAAGAATGCAGAAAAAAGAATTGCAAAATATGAAGCAATTAAAAAAGAGTGCAAAAAATTTGAAATGATTAAAATTTATGGAAATAAAAATTCTAAAAATCTTATTATTAGTTGGGGTTCAACAAAAACAGTAATTTTAGATGCATTAGATGCAATTGATGGTTCAATTGAAAAAGGAGGCAAGTATAAATTTCTTCAGGTTCTCTACTTTAAACCAATGTCAAATAAAATAATTGAGGAGATAAAAAAAGCAAATAAGATTATTTTAATTGAAAATAATCTAACAGGTCAGCTTGGAAGACTTATTCGTGAAAAAACAGGCTTTAAAATTAAAAACAGAATTTTAAAATATAATGGCAGACCTTTTATATCAAATGAATTAAAAAAAGAAATTTTAAAGATAAAATGACTCAAAAAATAAATAAACTTGATACAAAAAATAAAATAACATGGTGTCCCGGATGTCCAAATTTTATGATCTTAGATGCAGTTAAAAAAGCAGTATCAAATATTGATAGAAAAAAGATTGCAATTGTTACAGGAATTGGATGTCATGGAAAAATATTTGATTATTTAAACACAAGTGGGATTTATGGTTTACATGGAAGAGTTCTGCCAACGTCTTTAGGAATAAAATTATCTAATCCAGATCTTACTGTTTTAGGTTTTGCAGGAGATGGAGATACTTATTCAGAAGGCATGGCTCATTTTATTCATTCAGGAAGATATAATACAAATTTAACCTTAGTTGTTCATGACAATCAGTCTTTTTCATTAACAACAGGACAAGCAACTCCAACCTCCCAACAGGGTTATAAGAATAAAGCACAGCCATTAGGAGAACTGAATATGCCTCTTAATCCAATTAAACTTGCACTTGCTAGTGGAGTGGGTTTTGTTGCCAGATGTAATGCAAGAGATGTAGTTCACACTTCTCAAATATTAAAACAGGCAATAAAACATAAAGGATTTTCTTTTGTTGAAATTATACAAAATTGTTTAGTATTTAATTTAGAAATGAATAATCTTGATAAAATAATGTATAAAATCAATAACAATAAACCAAATATGAAAAAAGCAATGGTATTTGCAGATGAATGGAATTATAATTCTAAAAAAGGAAAAATTCCAATAGGAATTTTGTATCAAAAAAAGAATTGAAGGTTTTGTCTAGATATATCATTAATAAAAAGGTTTAAAAATAGTGTTTTCCTTGAATAATTGTCTAACTTCGGTTAGATAGAGGTGGAGAATTTCGGTTTTTCACCTTTTTATATTCTTCCAATGCCATCTTTTACCTTATCGTCCATGACGAATTAATATATGATAAAATGGAAAAACAATGGTATGTATATGTTCTTGAATGTAAGGATGGTTCTTATTATACTGGTGTGACTAATGACCTGGATAAAAGAATGAAAACTCACACAAAAGGAAAAGGAAGTAAATATGTTTATCAAAAAGGTTTCAAAAAGTTAATAGTTGTAGCACCTTGCAAAAATAAGTCAGATGCTTTTAAAGCTGAATATCAAATAAAAAAGCTTCCTAAGAAAGAAAAATTAGATTGGTTTAATTAATTTTTATCATTTAACAAACTTATAGCAAAGTGGTACAAGTACAAGGAGGGTACAATTAAAATTAGGTAATAGGTGACCACAAATAATATAAAGAGTGGTCACCTTAGTAAATTTATGTTTATTGAAAAAAGAAAAGATGGAAAATATTATTTGGTTCATTCTTTTAGAGAAAATAATAAAATTCACAAAATTAGAAAATTTTTAGGAAAAAATATAACAAAAAAAGAATTAGAAAGACGAGAAAAAATAGCTAAAAAAATAATTTTAGAAGAGATTAATTCATATAAAATAATTGAAGACCCGTTAAAGGTAAATTTAACTAAAAAAGAAATTGAATTTATAGAAAATTTAACTAAAAAAGAAAAATTAAATATAATACATTTATCAGAAAAACAGTGGATATTATTTTCAGAATTATTTACATATAATACTAATGCTATTGAAGGAAGTAGATTGACTGAGAAAGAAGTTAAACAAATTCTAGAAAAAAATAAAACTCCAAAGGGTGCTTCTAAAGAAGATGTTGAGGAAACTTATGGACTTAATAAAGCAATACAATTTGTTAGAAATACAAAAGAACATCTTTCAATTGAATTAATAGAAAAATTACATAAAATTGTTTTTAAAAAATCTAAAGATTTTGCTGGAAAATTTAGAAAAAAAGGAGAAGAAGTTGTTGTTATGGATGGAACTGGAAAAATTGTTCATCATGGAGCACATCAAGAGAGAATTATATTTCTTTTAAAAGAATTAGTTGATTGGTATAATCAAAATAAGAGCAAATATCCTGCATTAATTTTAGCAACAGTAGTTCACAATCAATTTGAAAACATTCATCCTTTTGCTGATGGGAATGGAAGAGTCGGAAGATTGCTTCTTAATAATATTTTGATCAAAAATAGATTGCCTCCAATTAATATAAACTTAGATAATAGGTTTGAATATTATAAAACCTTACAAGAATATGAAAATAATAATAATTTAAGACCAACAATAGATTTAATAATAAAAGAGTATAAAAAAATAAAGAAACTTTCTAAGAAGAGGTGACCACATCAAATAAATTTGTGGTCACACAATAAACTTTCCACTATCTTAGTTTGAATATGTCATAACTTAATCATCATCCTCACAATCATCAACTGTTAATTTCCATCTATTTTCTTCCCACTCCTTCCATTCTTTTTTATTCTTAGCAGAACAATTGTCACAATATTTTCTTTTATACTTTCCTTGAATTACCTCCACTTCCTTCTCACAATTTTTGCAGGTTATTTTTACTTTTTTACTCATACAATATAATAAATAAATTGCTACTTAATCTTTTCTAAAATGCAAACCAAAGGCCTTTTAAACTAATTTTTCAATATTATTATATTATTAATGTGTAAGTTCTTGGGCAATGTCCAAAAGGGCTTGTAACTCAAGAAAAGATTTCTTGATATAATATTAAAAATGAACTTTGAAGAACTTAAACTAAGTAAAGAATTATTAAAAGTAATAGAAGAATTAGGTTTTAATAAACCAACAGAAATTCAAGAAAAAACAATTCCTTTAGCTTTGGATGGATATGATATAATTGCAGGGTCTTTTACAGGAAGCGGAAAAACTTTGGCGTTTTCTATACCAATTATAGAAAAACTAAATCCAAATAAAAATGTTCAAGCATTAATTTTAACACCAACAAGAGAACTTGCAGAACAAGTTGCTAATGCAATAAAAACATTCTCAAAAAATAAACTTAATATTTTAGCAATATATGGCGGAGTAAATATTGAAACACAAATAAAAAAATTATATAAAACAGATATTATCGTTGGAACACCTGGTAGAATTCTTGATCATATAGATAAAAGAACACTAAATTTAAATCATATTAAATTTCTTGTACTTGATGAAGTTGATAAAATGTTTGATATGGGTTTTCATCGAGATGTTGAAAAAATTATAAGAAATTGCCCAAAAATAAGACAAACAATGCTTTTTTCAGCAACAATATCAGCAGATGTTGATCATTTAGCAAAAAAACATACAAGAGATGCAATAGAAATTGCAGTTAATTCATATGTGGACACTTCAAAACTAAAACAAATCTTTTATGATGTTCCAACTCAAATAAAATTTTCATTGCTTGTTCATTTGTTAAAAAAAGATAAGTCTGATTTAGCAATGGTATTTTGCAATACAAGAAGAAATGTGGATTTTGTTGCAGATAATCTTAAAAGACTAGGGATTAATTCAAAAGCTATTCATGGCGGGCTTTCACAAAACAATAGACTTAGAGTTTTAGACCAATTTCATGGTAAAGGAGTTAAAGTTCTTATTTGTACAGATGTTGCTGCAAGAGGCTTGGATATAAAAGGAGTAAGTCATGTTTATAATTATGATATTTCAACATCAAGTAAAGATTATATTCACCGAATCGGAAGAACTGCAAGAGCAGGAAAAGAAGGTATTGCAGTAAGCATTTTATCTAGCAGAGATTATGAAAATTTTTCGAACGTATTAGAAGATAAATCTATTTTAATTGAACAAGAAAAATTACCTTTTGTAAATGTTGTAAAAATAGATACTTCTTCAGGAAATAAGAGGAGATTTAGGGAAAAAAGTAATTTTAGAAATAAGGCCTTTTAATCCCAATAAAACTTAAAAGCCCGCAATTTAATGAATAATAATGATATCTTGGTTTGAAAAATATAATAAGGTATCTTGGATAATTACAATTATAATTGCAATTGCTATTTTCTATATTTCTTCATTAACTTTTGGTCCTGGCCCTGGAAAAAGCAGTATAAATGCAATAATCTATCATATCACTGCCTTTTTTTTCTTTTCCTTATTTTTATCAATTTCCTCAATTAAGGGTGAAAAAAAGAGTCTTATCTTTTTAGTGTTTATAATATCAATAATATATGGGATATTGGACGAATTTCATCAATTTTTTGTTCCTGGACGACACTTTTCCATTTTTGATATTCTCCTAGATACAGCAGGAATTTTACTTGCATCAATGTTTTATATGATTTCAATTGAATATAGAAAAATTTAACTTCTTTTTCTACTAATAATTCCTAATATAAAAGCGTTTTGGTCAATAAAATGTCGCTTTAAAGTGGGACGAAAGCTTTAAAAGAAATGCAGATTTCCTCTTTTTACTTAAATTAAATAGTGAGGTTAAACAATGGAAGAAAACGAACAAGAAACTAATGCAGAAGAAGCTCCTGAGACACCAGAATCTTCAGATGAAAGTGCACCAGAAGAGACTGCAGAAGCTCCAGAATCTGCAGAAGCTAGTGAACCTGAAGAATCAGCTTCTGAATAGATTTAATCCTTTATTTTTTCTTTTTTTATTATTATCAATAATTTTATATATCCACCTTCTGGTTTATTAGTATGGGGTGGGCAAAATTTTTTAGTTTTTTCTTTATTTTATTTATTATTTCTTTGCTTGTTTTTTATTGGTTTATTCCTATAAAAACAATTGAATTTGGGATAATTTCAAAAAATTCTAATTTTAATGTAAATGCCTCTATAAATGGGACTATGCAATTTTATGATAATATGAGATATCCTGATTCAAAAATTAGCTACAATATCTATGATTGTCCTTTGCAAAAAGAGTATAATATGAAAAGAGCAATTGAAATACTTTCAAATGAAACTATTTTGGAATTTTATTCAACTGATTCCAATGAAGAAATTTCTATTACTTGCGATAGTAAAAATAAAATTGAAAAAGGATTATTTATTGCAGGTGAAGGAGGTCCAACAAATATAACTAAAACAAAGAGATTTAATGTAATATCTCATGGAAGTATTTTATTATTAAGAAAAACTTTATGTCCAAAACCAAATGTAGAGATTCATGAACTTTTACATGTTTTAGGATTTGATCATTCGAGTAATATAAAGAATATTATGTATAATCTTAGTAGATGTAATCAGGAGATTGGAAATGATACAATAAAATTAATTGACGAACTTTATTCTACTCCAGGTTATTCTGATTTATCTTTTGAAAATATATCTGCCGTAATGCATGGAAAGTATTTGGATTTAAATATAAGTGTTAGAAATAACGGACTTAAAGATTCTGAAGAATCTATAGTTATAGTATCTGCTAATAATAAAATTATAAAGGAAATTAATTTGGATTCTATAAAAATTGGTTCTGGAAGATTGATAACATTTAGTAATATATGGGTTCCAAAAATAAATATAAAAGAATTAGAACTTTTTATAAATTCCAGTTTTAATGAAATAGAAAAAGAAAATAATCAAATTATTTTGGAAATAAAAAAATAAAGAAATAGAAAAAAATTTTGGAATTTTAGTTATCAAGTTCGAGATCATCAATCTCGTGATCTATTTCGTCTTCATCTTCGTCATAGATTTGTTCTAACTCATCATCCATTTTTAACCTCGTTTTTTTATAGTCATTTTATGACTTGTTCTTTTAAGAAAAAATTAGTTTTTAAATATTTCTATAGAATAATTAGATTAAATATTTTCATATCTTTTAATTATAAATCCTCCCACCCGGATTCGAACCGGGGATCTCTCGGGTACTGCTTCTTGACTTTTGGGGTTTCATTTAAACTTCAATCTTGTGAAAGTTGAAGTCCCAGAAATTTTTAATTTCTGAGTTTCCATGAATTGGAATATCCACCTTAGATTAATATCTACAGCCAAGCGCTCTAACCACTGAGCTATGGGAGGTAAAATAAATAGAATTACTTAATTTTTAAAAGTTCTTATTCTTCTTCAACTTCATTCTTACGCTGTTCTGCAACAAAAAAAGCTCTATTTGATTCTGATTCATGAATTTCTCCATCTCTTTCATAAACAGCTGTTGTTGAGGGTAATGCAAATTTTCCAAGCACACCTATTTTAGAATAAATTATATATGAAATTATTCTTGTTTCTCCTTCCTCTAATTTTTCAAACTCCCATTCTATTCTCTTATTTTTCTCATTTATTCTTGATGGTTTATCTCCTCCGAATCTTTCATAGATTTTTACGAGACTTGGAAGACGATCAACAATATTTACTCTTTCAACATATTTTTTAGCATGTATAAAAATAGTTACTTTAAGTGCAAATTCTCCACCCTTAGCTTTAACAAAAGAAACTTTTTTCCTTAAATTCAGATGCGTTCCTGAAAATTGTTTTACAAGTATAACGATTGTAACAATAAAAAAGATTACAAGTAATGGAAATAACCAATTAGTTTTTATAATAATTTCTGATTTTTCTCCAGGCTGTATTTCTACACTCCAAGTATAATAAACATTAAATCTATCTCTTTCAACAATATCTGGTTCTGGATTAAAACTTGTAAATAATCTTGAAATAATATTCTTTTTTATTACTGTTTCTGATTTTGTAATAATATTCCCCTTGTTTGTTTTTTCTATTATATTTGTATTAATAATGAATCCATAATCTTTTTTTGTAGTTGTTACAATATCTTTTTCAACAAATTTAATTACTCCCTCTACATTTGCTTTCTCATCTTCTACATTTACTTTTGCTTTTAAGGTATAAAATCCAGCCATTAATTTTTTAAAATCCTCTTTATTTAATTGCACATCAAAATTTCTTCTTTCATTTGGCCCAAGACTAAGGTTTTTTGTAATATCAAAAAAGGCAGATGAAAATTCCACATTTATTTCCTCAAAATCAAAATTTTCTTTATTATGGATATATATTTCTAAGGAATTTGATTCAGGATTAATTTCTCCTGAACCTATTTCAAATGCATCTTTTAAATCTATGATTTTTATTATTACTTCTTCATCGATCTTAGATGAATCTTGTCCCATGATACTATATTGAAAATTATAAAATCCCCTATAATTAAAGTTTTCTCTAGGATAAATTATTAGTTGTATTTTTTCTGTTTTTCCAGTATTAATCTTAATTGTTCCAATAGGAAACATACTAAATCCAAGTAAATTATCAAATCTAAAATTATCTGTTAATTCTAAGTTAGTTATTTCTAAGTCATATACAGCTGGTTTATTAATTCCTGCAATTATAACTTCATTTGAATCTGGTTTTTCAACTTTTAAATTTATTGCGAGAGTTGATGGGAGAATTAATAATATCATTAACAAAATAAGTATTTTTTTCATTCTCAAAGTAAAAATAAATTATATATAAAGATTTGGGTATTCTACTAAATTAGTCGTTATTTTTTGTTATTTTTAGAATTTTAATATAAATTTTATTCATCTTAATTTAAAAGTAGTAATAATTAGAAAGATTTATAAAGTTTAGAAAAGTGGAGAATTATGGAAAATTATAAAGGCAAGGTTAAATTTATAAGATTGTCTGGAAAAACACATGTAGGTCCATATTCAAATTCAGAAAGAGTTCCAATAGTATCTCTAGGTTTGGTGGATAAAAAATTGAAAGAATTTGAAATGCCCATGAATATTTTTGGTTTTCCAAATGATGGGTCTTCTTTTAAATGGTTCAAAGATCTTGAAAAAAAATTAATTGATCAGAAAGTAAGTTATAAGTCAGAATTTGAGAGGGGTCAGGTTACTGGGGAAGTTTGGAATTTAGAAATTCTTTCAGGAGAACTTAAAGGAATGGAGTACAAACTTGACGAAACTACTGACTGGTAATTTATTTAATTAAAATATTTTGTATATCCCATTATTAGGAAGAGATTAATTTCAAAAAGCATGATAAAATTAATCTTATCTTTTCCCCTCTAAATCTAAATAAGATTTGGCTTGTGCTAAAAAATCATCCCCATTTTTGAAGATATCTCCCTGAAATTGCTCTATTCTTGAAGAAATTACCCATTTTTCATAAATACTTCTTAAGAATTTTTTAAAGGCAGTTGTTTCAAATTTTCCCTTATAATCTCTTACAAGATTTCCCTTGGCAGTAATTTTAATCTTTCCTTTATTAGTTTCTATCTTTTTTCCTTCCTGATTTATCTCTACTTTTTTAAGACCAGTTAATTTAAATTTAACTTTAAATTCAAATTTAAAATAATCAGTAACCTCTTTTTCTCCAGTCCATTCAATTTCAATAGTTTTCGTATCTCCACTTAATTTTTCCTCATATTTATCTTCAGATATATCTAATCCCATTTCATCTGTAAGCCAATTATAGCAGAAATTATAAAAATCTGAAAATTGAAAAACCCCACTATACTCTACTTTACTAGAAAATATTGTTTCTTTTTCTGGCATAATTTTTTCCTCTTTTATAAAAGTAAAACAAAATTGTTATTTAAATATTTAACTAAAATTAATTATCTAGAACTTTTACAAGAATCACAAACAAGCATACCATTAAATCTATACAATATATCTTGATTCCCACACTCTTCACAAATTCCTTCATCTCTTCCTTTTCTCTCTCTTGCTTTTTTAACTCTTTTTAGTTTTTTTACTTCTTCTCTAATCTGTGAAAATTCTTCTAATTCAGGGTAAACTTCAGGATGAAAATTTAAAATATCTTTTATAGTAATCATTCCCACAAGCGAAGTATCATGTATAACAGGAAGTTTTTCAAGTTTTAATTTTTTCATTTTTTTCATAGCTTCTTCAATTGTATTAAGTGGTTTAATTGTTGCTATTTTTCTTGGAGAAATATCAATTGCATTGATTTTTGATAAATCTTTTTTTGATTTTTTAACTAATGCCCACAAAATATCTTTTTCAGAGATAAATCCTATAAGTTTCTTTTTATTTACAATAAGTAAGCTTCCAACTCTTTTTTTTACCATTTGTTTAGCACAATCAAGTAGATTTGTATCTGGTTTAATTATAAATGGCTCTCTTGTCATCACATCTGCAACTAATATTCTCTTCATAATTTCAATATAATCTTCTCCCTTATAAATATTATTAAGAACTCAATAGTGACTTTCAATTATAACAATATTTAAATAATGAAAAATAAGAAAAGTTAATATGTCTGAAAAACCTGTTGTATTAATGCCTGAAGATATTCAAAGAATTATGGGTAAAGATGCACAAAGAAATAATATTTTAGCTGCAAAGATGGTTTCCGACGTTGTTAAAAGCACTCTTGGTCCAAAAGGAATGGATAAAATGCTTGTTTCACAAACAAATGATATTATTGTAACAAATGATGGAGTAACAATTCTTGATGAAATGCAAATAGAACATCCTGCTGCAAAAATGATGGTTGAAATTGCAAAAACCCAAGATAGTGAAGTTGGAGATGGCACAACAAGTGTTGTAATGATTGCAGGAAAACTCTTAGAAAATGCTGAAAAACTCTTAGATAAAAAAATCCATCCAACAATTATTACAAAAGGATATAGAATTGCTGCAAAAAAAGCTCAAGAAATATTAAATGAAATAGCACTCAAAATAACTCCAGATAATATTGATGTATTAAAACAAATTGCAATGACTTCAATGACTGGAAAAGGAGCAGAAGATTCAAAAGAAGAATTTGCAGAAATTATTGTAAAAGGATTAATGCAAGTAGAAGATAATGGAGTTGTTAATTTAGATAATATTAAAATAGAAAAATTAAAAGGAGAAGGAATTAAAGATACAGAATTAATTTCTGGAATTGTTTTAGATAAGAAAAGAGTTTCATATGATATGCCAAAAAAAATAAATAATGCAAAAATAGCATTAATTGATTTTCCAATAGAATTAAAAAATCCTGAAATTGATACAAAGATTTCTGTGTCAACTCCTGAACAATTACAGAGTTTTATTAGTGGGGAAGAAACAACAATAAGAAATATTGTTGGAAAAATTAAAGAAAGTTCTGCAAATGTTATTTTATGTCAAAAAGGAATTGATGAGCTTGCACAATATTTATTGTCTAAAGAGAAAATTTATGCATGTAAAAGAATTGCAAAAAGCGATATGGAAAAAATATCTAAGGCAACAGGAGGAAAAATTGTGAGCAATTTAGAAGAACTTAATTTATCTGAATTGGGAAATGCAGAAATAGTAGAAGAAATAAATCATGGTGAAGATAGTTTAACTTATATTAGGGGATGTCAAAATCCAAAAGCACTCACAATTTTAATTCATGGTGGAACAGATCATATTATTGACGAAATTGAAAGATCATTAAAAGATGGACTAGGAGTTGTTGCATCTTCTTTGAAGACAGGATTAGTTGTTCCTGGAGGAGGAGCAGTAGAAACTGAACTTGCTAAAAGACTTAAGGATTTTGGACAGACTTTAAGTGGAAGAGAACAATTAGCTGTTGAAGAATTTGTGTCTTCCCTAGAATTTATTCCTGCAACACTTGCAGAAAATGCAGGAATTGACCCAATCGATGTTTTAACAGAATTAAAGTCCCGTCATGATGCAGGAGAAAAAAATGCAGGATTGAATTTATTTAATAATAAAATTGAAAATATGTTGAGTGCAAAAATTATTGAACCATTAAAAGTTAAAAGTCAAGCAATAAGCTCTGCAAGTGAAGTTGCAATTATGATTTTAAGAATAGATGATGTTATTGCATCAACGGGGGGAAAGGGTGGTAATATGAATTCAATAGGAGGAATGCCTCCTGGGATGAGTGGATATTAGGATTAATTTTTTATAAAATTTTTAGTTAAGGGATTTTCTCCCTAGTTCTTTTATCAGTTTATCTAAATCTTTTTTTTGAGTATTGTTTCCTTTTTCTACAATATATCTTACTGCTTTATCATAGAATCTTCCATTACATAGACCTAAAACAATCCCTGTATCTTCATATATCTCTTTTTCTTCTTCATTATCAAAATGGCTTATATATTGTATTCTAAAATTTAAATCTTCATTATATCTAGACATATTTAATAAGAAACATACTTTCATAGCTAATATTTGTTCTAATTTTGTATTTTTTCTATTAATATTGAGTAAATCTTGATATAAATCTTTAATATATTTAATGGGATCTTTTTGTATTAAGATCCCTTCAACAATAGCTCCCATTCCTTCAGTACTCATAGAATAATTAATATTTTGAAATATTTAATATTTATTGTGTTTAATAATATAAATTAATTACTTAGACTTTACAAATAAAACAAGTAATATAATAATTAGTAATATTGCAAGTAAAGAAAAAATCCAGTCAAGTGCTTGAGAAGATTTTTTAACATCTT